>Ga0208764_10000026_pt1 | contig 71429 bp, 64 predicted proteins | sample ETNtaG_18_FD_185762 | JGI IMG/M metagenome (GOLD analysis project Ga0208764, IMG submission 185762) | Marine microbial and viral communities from oxygen minimum zone, Eastern Pacific Ocean - ETNP201302SV91 (SPAdes) (version 2) | ecosystem: Environmental > Aquatic > Marine > Oceanic ... | reverse complement strand
CTTCAGGGAAATAAGGAGTTAAGTTCTCAAAAAGAACCTTTGTTCTAACATTCTCAGGGTCCTCAAAATTTATCTCTGAAACCTTTAATAAAGCGAAATATCTTTCGTTATCTTTAGGAGGCCTTACTGAACCTGAAATTGTATCACCAGTTCTTAAATTAAATTTTCTAATCTGTGTTGGAGAAACATAAACATCATCGGGTCCAGCAATATAGGAAGTGTCTGATGATCTTAAAAAGCCAAAGCCATCTTGTAATATCTCTAGCACACCTTCTCCAAAAATACTTTTATTCTCACCAGCATGAGCTTTGAGGATTGAAAAGGTTATATCTGTTCTCCTGGCTCTTGAAATGTTCTCTATACCCATTGTTTGAGCAGTATTTTGTAATTCAGTGATAGATTTGGTTCTTAAATCAGGCAGACTAAGAACATCTTCACCTTCAACCTCTGACTTCGAGATAATATCTTCACTTGTAAAGGTAGCCTTTCTATCTTGTTGAAATTCCTTTTTACGTCTAGGATTTCTCTTTCTTCTATTTTTTCCGTTTGCTGGCATATCTATATATTCTCATTAATAAATTGTTGAATTTGAGCTTTTGATGCTGCACCTATATGTTGACCCTGAACAATCCCATCTTTTATAACCATAAGGGTTGGTATAGACCTAATTGAATACTTCATAGCTGTTTGGTTATTATTATCAACATCTATCTTAACTATCTTAATCTTTTCATCTAATTCTTCAGAAATTTCTTCTAAAATTGGTCCGATCATTTTACAAGGCCCGCACCACTCAGCCCAGAAATCAATCAAGACTGGCAAATCTGATTGATTTACATCTTTTTCAAAATTTGTGTCGTTTGTATGGCTTATTCCCATTTAATTGGTATTAATATAGATAGCTGTTCTCGTTCTTATTAAAATTTCTAGATTTATTTCCGTGGGTACGGTCTTGAATATATACATTTTCCCTCGTAAAAGTAGCTTATTGCAAGTTTTTTTAGATATTTTTATCTAAAAATGTAATAAAATTCATAAATATCAATAATTTATATATATAGAAAAAAACATTACTATGAGTTTTTTAAACCAAAATCCACACCTTATTAACAAAGTTGTAAAACTAGCAAAAGATGCTGGTGAATCAATTTTAGATATCTATAACAATCCTAATTCAGATTTTAAGCTAAAAGAAGATAAGTCACCACTTACTGTTGCAGATATAGCTTCTCATAAAATTATAGTTAAAGGACTAAAAGATCTAAAGCCTGAGTTACCAATTATATCTGAAGAAGGCTCCGAAATTCCTTTCAAGGTAAGATCAAAATGGAATCGATATTGGTTAGTAGATCCTTTAGATGGAACAAAAGAGTTTTTACAAAAGAACGGTGAGTTTACTGTTAATATTTCTTTGATTGATAATAATAGACCTATACTTGGAGTTATAAATATTCCTGTTAATGATGAAACGTATTGGGGCTCTGAATCAGAAGGTTCTTTTTTCCAAGAAGGTGCTTTAAAAATAAAAAAGATTCATGTTAAGAATAAGTATCAAGGTCCAATAAGGATAGCTTCTAGCCGTTCTCATCCAAGTATTCTATTGAACCTTTTCCTTAAAAAAATAAAGGATTATGAGCTTGTGACAAAAGGTAGTTCAATAAAATTCTGTCTAATTGCTTCAGGTCAAGCAGACATATACCCAAGACTTGGACCAACATCAGAATGGGACACCGCGGCTGGACAAGCAATATTAGTTAATGCGGGAGGAAGTGTAATTCAAATGAATGGGAGCCCATTACGCTATAACAAAAAGAAAAGCCTCCTAAATCAAAATTTTATAGCTATCTCCACAGATCAGAGCAAAGAGATAAAGAAGTATTTAGACTCCTTTGCCTAATAATAAGTATCTTATTGTTCTTAATAAAATTATAAACTCGAAGAATATACTTCTATTTTTTATATAAAAAAGATCATATTGGAGCCTTAGTCTCGGTCCTTCTACTTTCCTATGATCTATGTCAGCTAACTGTGCCCATCCAGTTAAACCAGGTTTTACTGTATGCCTCAAAGTATAATAAGGGATATCTTTTTCATATTGGTCTTCAAATATTTTTCGAATCGGCCTCGGCCCTATAACACTCAAATTCCCAATAAAAATATTCCATAACTGAGGAATTTCATCTAAATGGAAAGTTCTTAAAAATTTACCTATACGAGTTATCCTGGGATCATTATCTATAATTATTGATGGCTCATGGTCATCAGATTGATAAAACAATGTCCTAAATTTTATAATCTGAAACTCCTTCTTCCTATAACCAATTCTTTTTTGCTTAAATAGAATTGGGCCTGGTGAAGAACAGTAAACTAAAAAAGAAACGATGATAAATAATGGGAAAAATAGACAAAATCCTACAATAGAAAATAGAATATCAATAAACCTCTTAAACTTTTCAAGGATAAAACTCGAATATATTTTGGGATATATCGAGTTTACTAGGTACTTAGTAGATTCTTTTGAAATAGGAAACCGAGAGAAAGTCTTTTCATAAAAAGAAATTGAATCACAAATAGATTTTGTTCTAATGCCTGATAAATCGTAAAAATAATTGTAAATATGATGTGGATCTATATTGCTTGAATAAATTACCTCATCAAAAATGACTTCCCCAAATTCTAGTGAAAGATTATCCAAACCTCTTTTGATTGACTCTAAATCTTTAATCTTCTCGATAATATTATATCTTTCTGGTTTATTTTTTATGTGATCATATGCTTCTATAATCAGATCTGAATCTCCAATAAATAATATATTTTCAGGAAATGTGTAAAAGACTTTGCCAATAAATAGTCTTGAAAAATAGAATAAACAACTCAATGTCAGCAAATAAGTAATTAGGGTTTGATTTATTTGCATTGAATATTGATCCAATGATATTAAAAAAATAAAAAATATAATAATAGGCAAAACTGTCATTAAAACACGATAATTTAGTAGGCTTGATTCAAAGTATCTTAATGAATAAGCGCCTGTGAAAAAGTAGATTGCTATATGAATACTAACAAAAACTAATAGGCTATTACTTAAAGTAAATATTTCTTCTGAACTAGGATACTGGGCAAGTATATAAAGTGAAAATACCCAAGAAATAAGTATCAAAACAATATCCATGATCACAATAGTTATCTTTACAAAAAAGTTCTTATATTTTTGAATCATTGCTTTAATTATTTACGAATAGATTTCAGGAACAAAATTCTTATCCAAGCCTTCAATCGCTGACATACCCATAGCCATTATTGCTTCGACTGAGCTTCCACCAATATGAGGAGTTGAAATAAAGTTCTTAAGTTTCAAAAGTTCCATATCTTCAGGGGGCTCCTTGCTAAAAACATCAAAAGCTGCGGCAGCTATTTTAGATTCTAATAACATGCTTTTTAAAGTTGCTTCATCAACTAATCCACCTCTTGCTGTATTAATTAGCACTGCATCAGTTTTCATATATGATAAACGAATAGAGTCTAGAATATTATTAGTGGTTGAATCTAGTGGTATGTGTAAAGTGATAATATCTGATTTTTTTATTAGGTTATCTAAACTCAAGGTTGTTATATTATATTTTTTATAGAAACTTCCATAGTCTTCAATGTCATTAACAAAGATCTTACATTTAAAGGGTTGGAGCAATTTAACTAAATCTTTTCCTACATTTCCACAACCAATGATTCCTACTTTCTTATTTGTTAATTGATTGCCTTTATGCTGCCTCCATCCTCCTTCAATTATCTCTCTATTTGCAGTACTTATCTTTCTAAGACAATTTATCATTAAAGAAAGAGTTAGTTCTGATACTGATCTTTTGTTTACACCACCTTCCCAACCTAGTCTTATCTTATATTTATTAAGTGCTTTCATATCAATCATGTCTAGACCGACGCCATATTTACTTATAACTTTTAATTCACTTAATTGACTTATAATCTTCTCATTAATAACTTCAAGGGCAATAATAGCTTTAGTGTGACCTGATAAAAAACTCACTAGTGAGTCTCCAGTTAAAGATAATCCTTGATCGTTAAAAGTTATATTCTTGTATTTATTAAGTAATATTGACCTCAATTCTTCATTTCGAGAAAAAGAACGAGAACAAACCGCAACTTTATCATTAATGTTCATTAACCAAATCTTGCTATAAAATCTTGGCACTGTTTTGAAAAGATTTGATCAGGCTCAATCATATGTTTCTTTATTTCAACTTTCTTACCTATGGGAAGTATTAAAGCTAAATGGGTTGATGTATTTTTCTTATCCTTCAACAAAGCTTGGTAGAAAGACTTAAATCCTATACTTACTTTGCTATAACCTGAGTAGTTTTTTGATAGAGTTGTACTCATTCTTAAATAGTTTTTCTCATCTATTAAACCCCTATCCAGAGCTATTTGATTTGCCATATCCATTCCTATTGTAATAGCTATGCCATGCGGAATAGAGAAGTTGGTCGCTGACTCAATTGCATGACCAAAACTATGGCCGTAATTGAAAATATTTCTTACCCCTTTATCAAATTCATCTTTTTCTATATACCTTTTCTTAATCTTTAAGGATCTGAAAATATATTTTTTTATTAAATCAAAATTTTCCAAAAAACCATCAAAATCCTTTGCGATTGAATCAAAAGATGTTGGTCCATCTATTGCGTGAACTTTTATCATTTCACCTATCCCAGAATTTATATCTTTTGTTTCCAGGGTTTCTAGGAATAGAGTAGATAATAGAATCTTTTTTGGTGGATTGAAGGTACCTATAATATTTTTTGTTTCGCCTAGATTAATAGAACTCTTAGATCCTATACATGAATCTGCCTGAGCTAATAGTGTTGTTGGGATAAGGGTCCAATCTATTCCTCTTAAAAGAGTGCTAGCTATAAAGCAAGCTATGTCTTGAGTAATGCCTCCTCCTATAGCTACAATTGTATGGTTTCTCTTAACACCGTGGTCAACAAGATGTCTAAATATTGGAATAACCTTCTCAATTGATTTGTTGTCTTCATTTGCATCTATAAGGTATTTACTTCGTCCAGAGTCAATAAATTTTAGTTGCTTTTTATATAGGTGCGCCACTTTGCTATCGACAATAAAATGATTATCTAATTCCTTTATTGATCCAGAAAGATCAGTAAAATTATCCTTAATCTCTAAAGAATATTTACCTTTATAGGAATCAATTTCTAAAGACTTATGAACGACTGAAACCTCCATCAATTGATATATTTTGGCCAGTAATATAAGTGTTTTTTTCACTACATAACCACAATGCGAATTCTGATATCTCATCAGCCTCTGCCATTCTTTTGATTGGAATTATGTTACTAAGATTGGATATTTGTTCATCGTTAAGAGTCTTGCGAGTCAGGTCAGTATCTGTAAATCCTGGAGCTAATGAATTAGCAATTATTCCATCTTTAGCATACTCTAAGGCGATTGCCAATGTTAAGCCATCTAACCCAAATTTACTTGCTGAATAAGAAGCCCTATGTTCCTTGCCAACTTTTCCCCAAATTGAAGTAATAGATAAAATTCTGCCCCAGTTATTCTTTATCATATTAGGGACAGCTGCTTGCGTGAGAAAAAATGGTGTATAAAGATTAACTTTTTGTATCTTTAAAAAATCTTCACTATTGATGTCTGCAAACTTTGATACTTTATTTATCCCAACATTATTTATAAGGATGTCAGGTTTTATCTTTTTTAGGAAAGCAGCACATTCTTCTATGTCCTCATCATTTTGAAAATCTGCAATGAAATAATCATCAAATATTTCATCTGAAATAGACTCTCTATTTCTTGAAGATCCAATAACTATTGCTCTTGAATCTTTAAATTTTTTTGCAATGGAAAGGCCTATCCCTCTTGAGGAGCCTGTTATAAAGACCTTCTTTTTATTAAAATCCATTAATTGCAGAGACATATATATTTTTAAAAAGTTATGTTTGAAAGTTTCTCAGGATCATTGATATTTTTTAACCTTATATACTGTGCAAGCATATGCATAAGACTTTGATGAATATCTTCAACTATTCCGTAGTTGTTAATTTTTATATGTATTGAATAATCACTCACCTCTAGAGCTCTTCCTCCATCAAACCCTAAAAAACTTATTGATTTAACTCCGATTTCCTTTGCAGTATTTATACAATCAACTATATTTTCACTATTACCGCTACTAGATATGCATATTAATATATCCTTTTCTGAAGCATATTTTTTTAATTGAAATGAAAAAACATCTCTGTAATCAATATCATTCGCTATAGCTGTCAAAGTGGGGGTATTACTGGTCAAAGAATGGATAATTGGCTGAACTTTAGTTTCGTCTGATGCGCCTTTTAGGAAATCACAAACAAAATGTTCTGAAATTGAGGAAGATCCTCCATTGCCACAAGTATAAATAGTATTGCCCTCATGGATCGTTTTATTAATTAGCATAGCAATTTTTTCTAAATCTTCAGTGTTAATACCCTCAAACCCTTTTTGAAGGTTATGACTATAATCTTGGAGGAAAAGATTTATGTCTTCGTGTTTTTTTTGTGGGAATTTCATAAAAAATTAAATAATCTTTTAAATATTAATGTTATCCGGGTCTTTTATATTAAATTCTTTGCTCCATTGAGGATCATTATAATAGATTTTATTAACTAGTTTCATAGTTTGAAAAGCATCTAATGATGAACTGCTAGTTACTGGCTCATCATTTGATATACATTTAACAAAAAGTTTTACTTCATCATCCCAAGACGGGTCTTGGTTATATGATTTAACTTCTTGAATTGGGTCACCATTATCCTTATCAGGGTTTGCATTAATAATCGTTAGCGTTTCTGATCCATAACTCTTTGATCCAGATAATATCCCTCCTAATATTAAGCTGCCTTTTTGAAGGTTAATCTCAAGATTAAAACGATGCCGCCACTGCGTAGCAGAAGAATGAAGCATTGCGACTATACCTTCGGAAGTTTTCATTAAAGCATAAGCATTATCCTCAACGTCGTAACCCCAATGTTTATTAGAAACAAAGCTATTAACTTCATTAAATTCACCAGCCATCAACCGCATTAAGTCAACCATATGTATACCCTGGTCAAGTAAGACACCTCCACCTGCAATTTCTCTTTTTGTCCTCCAGACAGGTTGGTTGAATGTGATTAATTTTGATTTTCCATAAACCCCCCTTAGATTAATAATTTCTCCCAAATTTTTTGATCGAATAATCTCTAAGGCATCCTGGATAGATTTATGGAACCTATGATTAAATCCATACATAAGTTTCAGCTTAGGATGAAGTTTTTCTATTTCAATAACTGAAGCAATTTCTTCTAAATTTCTACCGGGAGGTTTTTCGCAAAATACGTGCAGTCCTTTCTGAAGTGCTTTAATTGTTGCGTCAGCTGCGACATCATTGGTTAGACAGACAAATAAAATATCAAGATCTTGTTTTATTAGTTTCTCATATTGACCGTAATAATTGATCCCATCATCTGTAACTCCATCTTCTTCAAATGATTGATCACAAATAGCAATTAATTTTAGTTCATTATTGTTATGCACACACTTAGCTCTTCGCTTACCTACTACACCGTATCCTGCAATCCCAACTCTTAAAATTTTATTCATTAGATTCTAACCAGGTTTTTTTCCTAAAACCCATGCGTGCGAACTTAATTTATTCTCAGAAAGAAATAATTGAAAGGCGTTTGCTTTGTCATCATTGTTTATAATCCCATCAATGAACGTGTCTAATTTTATTAAGTTTGGATTTTTTAAAGCAAAATTTTTGACAATATCTACGTCTAATTTTCCAGGTGTGATTATATCAATCTCTGTAAGGCCACAGCGACTGAATAAATTCTCAAAACCCAAAATTGACAAGAAATTAATATGATGAGGAGGAGAAATTTGAGATGAATGCTCTTTGAGCATCTTGAGATCAAAGCCATCTATACAAAGGGTACTAATAAATAAGTATCCTCCTGGTTTTAAAAGTTTTTTAAGAGTATTTATAAAGGCAAACGTGTCTTGAACATGTTCTAGTACTTCAAAGCAAACCACTAGATCCGCATAATTATCATAACCTTCAAGTTCTTCTGCGGAACATTGCTCGACATCAATACCTTTAGATCTACATTCATCAGCAAGTAATTCTGAAGGCTCAATGGCCAGACATTGAGAATGAGGATTCTTTTTTACCCATTCATCCAAAAAGACTCCATACCCAGCACCGATATCAATTAACTTGTTTATCTTTATATTTTTCTTTTCGCATAACTCTGTCAACATATTCACTCTAGGAATAAATATTTTCTCTCTTCTTGCCTCAGCAACCGCAGGATAAAAAACTTCAGCCCAATAAGTTGAAGATTTAGAATTTTTATAAAACGCATCGAACGAATCTGTAGAAGGTCTAGGTGACACAAAAACTGATTCACAATTTGAACAACTTACATACCTAAATGTATGTTTCTCCGTAAAAAAATCTTTGTCCTGAGAATCACACGCTATACATGGAATATCAACTCTTTCTTCATCTATAAAAAAGTCTGCAGCATCTTGAGCACTAAGATCAACATATCTAGCAAATAAATCCTGTGGTCTTATCTCTTTCTCTTTCATTATTTTAAATACCGTTTAGTAACTGAATCTTTGGCTAGCATAGCTTCTGCTATCTTCACATCTTCAATCACATCAACACCTAGTGTCTTGTCAGAAGTATGTATCATTCTCACTGAACCTCCTGACTCTAGAACTCTATTCATATCTATTGATTCGACCTGTTCTAATATGGTCTCCTTGATTGAATTAAATTTGACTAAAGCATCCCTTCTAAATGCAATGATTCCAGTCTGCATATAGCGAGGTATATTTAGATCTCCACTCCAAAGAGACGGAATAGGCTCTCTTGAAAAATATAATGCATCGCTATCTTTATTAACTACAACTTTGACATTATTGTTATCTCTCAATTCCTCTTTTGTATTCAGACTAGACATAAGATTAACTATTTGAACTTCTTTATTATCAAAAGCTTTTACTATTTTTGAAATTGTATCTGGAGAAATTGCTGGCTCATCTCCTTGCACCATTATTACGATTGGTATCTTAATACCATCTCTTTTCTCGATTTTCTCTAAAGCTTCTGCTGTTCTAGTTGATGCTCTAGTATGACTCATAGAGGTCATAATACATTGACCGCCAATTGTTATGATATATTCGTAAATCTCTTTATCACATGTAGCAACAAAAACCTCATCAATATTTTTAACCATTTTGGAACGAAGATAACAATGTCCAATCATAGGCATGCCAAGAAGCTCTGTCATTGGCTTATTTTTAAATCGTGTCGAAGCCATCCTTGAAGGAATAATAATAATATTTTTCATTTGCCTATTATTTAACTGTTTGCAAACCATCTCTACAAGATGTATCAAGCATTCTTGTATCTAGGCTATATGCAATAAACTTACTGCCCTCTTTTATAGCTTTTGAGAGTTGGTCTTTGTCAGGCTCTACTATGTGAATTCCTCCAGCTTTCTTTGTTTTCTTAGAGACTTCAGAAATTCTTTTAATAGCCTCCAACATCTTAGGATGATTAAAATCTCCAGGCACACCAAGTGAACCTGATAGGTCATAAGGTCCAATAATAAATCCATCAACTCCATCTTCATCGAGTATTAACTCTAGATTATCAACAGCATCAATATGCTCTATTTGTACTATTACTGTTATATTTTCCTTTTGCCACTCAAGATATTCATTGAAGTTTTCACCATAACTATGCGCTCTAGCTAAACCAAATCCCCTATGTCCATGAGGAGGGTATTTCGCTGATTTAACTGCAGATCTAGCGTCTTCAGGAGTGTTTACCATAGGCACAATAATACCTTCGCTGCCTGAGTCCATAACTCTTTTAATTTGATCGGAATCATTTGATGTTAATCTGACGAGTGGAGAGACATTAGATAGATTAATAATTCTTATTAGCTCTTCTGCTTCACTGATACTAATAGCACTATGCTCAAGGTCAACTGCAAGCCAATCAAAGCCAGCTCTTGCCATTATCTCTGCAATAGAAGGGTGTGCAAGAGTTATCCAAGAACCTATTGTCAGCTCATTATTTTCAATTTTTTGTTTTAAGGATTTTTCAAACAGTTTCATAACAATATCAATTAACGAATTATTTAAAATTTAAAAATTTTTATTCAACATCTTAAACCTTATATAGTCTAATATATAATTTATTTTGATAATCTTTAAGTTATCAAACCCTTACAAAATCGGAGGAATAGATGAAATTTATAGCTGAATGTGGGCTCAATCATAATGGAAATCATGATCTAACCTATGAATTAATAAGGCAAGCTAGCTTCTCGGGTGCAGACGTAGCAAAATTCCAACTAGGCTGGAGAGATGGAAAAGATGAGATAAATAATATTCAACCGGATCGAATAGATTCAATCATCAATCATTGCAATTATATGGAGATTGACCCACTTTTCACTATTGTCACAGATGAAGCTTTCAAAATGATCGAACCATTTAAAATGGAATATATAAAAATAGCTTCAAGGACTGTAATAGAAAACCCTGACTTAATAAAAAAAGTTTTAGATTCTGGCTATAAGACAATTATTTCATTAGGAATGTGGAAAGGTGACGAACTCCCTTTTGGTACTGATGATCAGATTGATTATCTCTGGTGTGTGTCAAAATATCCTTGCCTTCCAACAGATTTAAACTTTTTCCCTAAAGATTTTATCTCAAATTCCTATTCTGGCTACAGTGACCATACTCTTGGAATAGAGACTGCTATATTAGCTATATCAAGAGGTGCACAAATTATTGAAAAACATTTTACTCTGGATAAATCTGATACAACAATAAAAGATCATGCGCTGAGTGCTTCGCCTGAGGAATTTAGATCAATGGTGCAGATTGGCAAAGAAATGAATAAGCTTGTAAATCTGGGGATATAATGAAATTAGTTGTTCTATCAACTGACACTCCTCACCATAGATTTTTCGCACAAAAAATTCATTCATTTATAAAGATAAGGGGTCTATTACTAGAAACATCTCAAAACAAACCAGCATTTGATGTTAGTACACCGTTTAAAAAAAAAGAAACTGAATTTGAATTAAAGAATTTTTTTTCCGATGTACCCAATGTATTTCCCAATTGTCCAGTTTTATCCTATGAATCAATCAATGACAAAAAAGTAATAAATAAATTAAGGCAATTATCTCCTGATATAGGAATTGTTTTTGGCACGAGCAAACTAAAACAGGATGTAATATCATGTTTTTCCTCTGCCTTATTAAATGTACACAGAGGTATGCCAGAATACTATAGAGGCTTAGATTCCGACTTATGGGCAATCAAAGATAACAATTATGATCAGATTGGCACTGTTCTACATTTAGTTGAACCAGAATTAGATACTGGAGATATTGTAGGAAAAGAAATCTTAAGTCTTAATCAAGATATGAGAATCCATAAGATCAGGTATTACACAACTTTGCTAGCTTTGAAGATTTCTATTAAAGTTTTGAAACAATATCTTGATGGGCAAATGGTCCCTGCCCCACAATTCCAAAAAGGCAGATATTACTCATATATGCCATCAAATCTAAAAAAAGAACTGGAAGTTGAATTTAATAGCTATTGCAAGAATCTATGAAAACAAATAATGAATTTATAATACTTTTATACCATGGCGTTACAAACCATAGATCCATAGGTATAGAGAATTATTCGAGAAAACATCTTCCTGTTGAAGACTTTCAACAACAGATGATGTGGCTAAAATCTAATACAAATATAATTAGCATGGATGATATTGTAGAATCCTATGAATATCATCATGAATTACCAAAAAATGCAGTAGCCATAACTTTTGACGATGGGTTTAAGAACAATTATACACAGGCCGCACCAATCCTAGATGAGCTTTCCATACCCGCGACTTTCTATGTAAGTTCAGGTTTAATGGGTCAAGGAGAGATGTTTTGGGTAGATATGATTGAAGATTGCATAAATTATTCAAAATCAAAGCAAATAAAGATCCTGCTAGATGGTGATTTTAGAACTTTTCAGATAGTAAGTTTTAGACAGAAAATTTATGCTCTACAATTTATTAAAAAGGTCTGCAAACTGGCGCCTCATGATAAAATTGAGAAGGTAGTGTCTAATGTAATTTCAGAGACTGGAATTACACCAAATATAGAAAGAACACCAAATTATGCATTAATGAATTGGGATCAATTAGCAGAAATGCATAGAAATCCCAACTTTGTAATAGGTGGTCATTCGTTAAAGCATGAAATCCTATCCAACCTAGATCAAGAAACTACAAAGAATAATATTAATGAATCAATTGAAATCTTAAATCAAAAATTAAACACAAAAATATCGCATTATTCTTATCCAGAAGGGCAAGGGAGACAGTTTGACTATCACCTAATTAATAACCTAGTAAGTCATGGAATAAAATGCTGTCCTTCTGCGAGGTATGGGAAAAATAGTCGCGATATAAGTTTATTCAATCTATATAGAGTTATGGTTGGCTTTAGTGGTATCAGTTTTCCCTACGAAGCAATAAGAGATGGTAAGGATCTAAAGATTCTTCCAGATAGATCTAATGATTTACCTAGTCTTACTAGTGTTTCAAAGCATATATTGTTGAATCTATTGAGGAAACCAAGTTCAAAATTAAAGAATGTATTCGGTAATTTTATTATTAGATTTAGATATAAATTAAAGAACTTGATTAAAAATTGATTTGCTAGACTCCAATATACTTATTTAAAACACTGGAATGAATCTAATATATTTATAATTTCAATAGCATAGGCTCAAAAGTTAAATTAATCAAAATGTTTGGAGTGTGTGAAGCATCCAACATATAATCATATACCCAAATTTTTTAAACAAGCTGATTAAATTACAATGATGCACGGGTGAGAATATTAGATGATTAATAATAGCATTAACACAAACCCATTAAACTTGGGATCTAATAAGGTTTTCATAGTAGCTGAGGCTGCCTGTAATCATATGTGTGACATGGCACTAGCTAAAACTATGATTGACGAAGCTGCTGCTGCTGGAGCTGATGCCATCAAATTCCAAACATATAAAAGTCATCGAATGGTTACAAATCACGCGAAAGCTTATTGGGGTAATGAGACTATGAGTCAGCAAGAATATTATCAAAGATTAGATAAATTTGATAAGGAAGACTACAAAGAGCTATTTGAATATTGTAATACAAAGGGCATTATTGGATTTTCCACACCTTTTAGTTTGGAAGATGCAGACATTCTCAACGATTTAGATATGGAAATATTTAAATTACCTTCTTTTGAAATAGTTAATCTAGAATTATTAAGACATGTTGCTGAATTCAAAAAACCTATAATATTATCTACAGGTGCATCAAGTTTTGAAGAAATTGATAAAGCCATAAGCATAATAACAGAGGTTAATCCAAAGCTGGCAATACTAGCATGCACTTTAAGTTATCCGACTGCCTTCGAGGATGCAAACTTAATGAGAATAAAAACTCTTAAAGAAAAGTATCCTGAAATAATGATTGGTATATCAGATCATACTCCACCAGAAGATAATATGGTTATTCCTGCATTCGCAGTGGCTTTGGGGGCAAGAATAGTAGAAAAACACTATACCTTATCTAGGAAACTCTCAGGATCAGGTCATTTTTTCTCCCTAGAACCTGATGATTTGAGTAAAATGGTTAGTAATATTAGACTGTTTGAAGAGGTTTTAGGAGATGGTTTTCAAGGCATCTCCCAATCTGAAGAAAGAGCGGTTGCGGATGGTAGAAAAAGCATTGTTGCTAGTAGGCTTATCAACAAAAATAAGAAGATTAAACGAGATGACCTTGCATTTAAGAGACCAAGTAATGGTATTTCGCCAGACAAAATAGAAGAAGTCTTAGGAAAAACAGCACTAAATGATATTCAACAAGATCAACAAATAAAATTGGGAGAATTGAAATAAAAATTTTATTAGTATCAGCACCAAGGCCAGAATCAGATGCAAGCCCTATGCATATGGGTGACGGCCGTCCCCCAATGGGATTAGCCTATATTAGCGCTTATCTTGAAAGCTTCGGCCACGAAACAAAGATAATTGATCTATATCATTTTGGTGGAGGACACAAAGATGAAAAGGGAGATAAACAAGCCTCAACTATAATTTCACATATTGTTCAAAACAAAGAAAAAATAGATGTTTTTAAAGAAATAGAAGACTATCAACCAGACTTCATAGGGATGTATATGGCAACTATTTCTTATTATGAAGGCACCAAACTAGCCAAAAAAATAAAAAACAAATATCCACATATTAAAACCATGATTGGTGGACCACATGCAAATGAGTTGCCTGAATCACTCACAGAATTCTTTGATTTTGTAGTAAATGGAGAAGGCGAAACAGCTGCATTAGATATAGTTGAAGAAAGAATTAATAAAAAAGGCATTGTTAAAAGTCAATCTGTGGAGGATATCAACAAATTACCTCTACCAGACTTTAGACACTTTATCGACAAACCATATAACTGGAAATTACAGATGTTTGAAAGCGATGTCCATCCTGTCATTACACTGAATTCGACACGCGGATGTCCATTTTCTTGTATGTTTTGTGGTGTTGCAAACACTAAGTTTAGAGGGGTTAGCCCAAGAAATCTTGTTGACTATATTGTTGATCTCAAAAATAAATATGGAGCAAAAGGTATTTACTTCAGAGAAGATAATTTCACAGTAGTAGCGAAACGTGTAGAAGAATTCTGCGATATTCTTATTGCCGAGAATGTGCAAATAAACTGGGCTTGTGAAACCAGAGTAAGAAACCTAAAGCCTAGGGTAATAGAAAAAATGGCTAAAGCAGGTTGTGTTGCTTTATACATTGGCATTGAAAGTGGGAGCGATAGAATGCTGACATATATGAAAAAAGCAGAATTGAGGAGACACTTCTTAGACAAATTACCTATTTTTCATGCTAATGGGATGCTTACCTATACAACTTTTGTTTATGGATTGCCAACAGAAACACAAGAAGACAGAGATGAAACAGAGAGATTTATAGAAGAGCTCAATCCTTCTACTGCAGATAGGTTTATATATATTGGAATTCCAGGAAGTGATTATTACAGAATGCTTGACCATACAAGAACTTATGATTTTAAAGAAAAGAACGGGTTGTTTTATATTCCAGGTTGGCTTGAACTTGCAAAAAAGACCTATGGTGTCAACGATCCAAGATGTGATTATGTGGCCGGACTTTATGAGGAAAATAAAATTACCCCAAGCCCTATGGAGCCTTATTATATAAACGAAACTGTTTATACAGAATTAGCGACTACTAAAATTAGACAACAGTTAAGTGAAAAAATCTAACAAGCTAGAGCAAAAATATATCTTTGGTTTTTTATCTACTATTCATAGCCCTCTTTTGCCATTTTGGAAACAGAGAGAGCAAAAAGAAACAATATTCAAGATATAGTACTTATATAGGATGTCTAAATTGATTGAAAAAATTTGGTTCTCGTCTCCTTCACAAATTTTTAAGGCAGTGAAAAGAAGAATTCTAAGAGAATCATCTTGGCACTATTCCATAGAAGCCATTGCTTCTTCAAAGCATATGAATTTTTGTACCCTTATTGATAGATGGGAAAGATACTCAAGGGTCATTGAAACAAATAGTGAGATTCCAACAAGCAATTACGAATTCTTTGGTAAAACTATATTTGAGCTAGGATGCGGACCGCTATTTGGCTGGTCTCCGATAGCGATCTTTCTAGGAGCTAAAAAATATTATTACTTTGAACCCAATATATCTATAGAAACAGTTAATTCTTTAGAGATAAAACAGAAGTATTTCTTGCCGCTATACAATGAATTGGTTTCAAATTATGGACCTAGGATGAAATTTGAGGATTTTTATAAAAAGGTTATAAAAAATACAGAATCAATCGATTTTAATTCTAAAGCTATTATAGATCTAACTATATCAAATAGTGTCTTGGAGCACATACCTAGAAGTGAATTAAGAAATACCCTCATGTCATTGCATTCAATCTCTAAAGAAAAATCAACTTTCATGCATGTAGTCGATTTTGGTGATCATAATAATAGGTCAATAAATAAACTAGATAATATTTACATTAAGAATTGCAATAAAGAAACAGCCCAATTAAACCTTTTGAGAATGTCAGATATTGAAGAAATACTAAAAGCAGTTAAATTTAGATCAATAAATAAGATAATTTATAGGTCATCGGAGATCAATATGGATAAAATTGATGAATCTTGGAGTAAATATTCTGAAGATGAACTAAGATCTAGAGTAGTCTTCTTTATTGGGTCAACTTAATAAGTTCTTATGCCAAGTTCAAAAGAATACGATCTTTACGCGAGTTATCTAAAAACAAGAAGCTTTAAATCTTTTGTCTTTAGGAAATATATTTTATACCCGTTTCTTTTTCGTTCAATAAATGGTGCGATTCTTGATGTGGGTTGCGAGATTGGTGATTTTTTAAGATATAAACCAGAAGCAAAAGGTTGTGACATTAATCCTCTGCTCGTTAAATCACTCTGCAATGAAGGATATGATGTTAGCTTAATTCAGGATAATCTGTTGCCATATGAAAATAATAGCTTTGATGTGGTGATACTAGACAATGTTATTGAGCATATTGAAGATCCTGAAGACATAGTAAATGAGATTACAAGGATACTAAAGAAAGGAGGTGTTTTTGTAGTAGGTGTCCCAGGTAAAGAAGGCTTCAGAAATGATGATGATCATAAAGTCTTTTATGATGAAAGGATTCTATCTGATCTTTTAGAAAATTTTGAATTGTTGAGATTTAAATATATGCCTTTTAAATTCTTGTTTAATTTTCTATCTAATAAGTTTTCTACTTTTTCTATTTATGGCTATTATATGAAAGGTAGTTAGTCACTCATTAAAATCTCCTCGCATAAAAGACTAACCTTATAAGCATCTTCTTTAGTGCAAGAAACTTTCTCTTTCCCTTCAATTGCTAAAACGAGATTCTCTATGGCGTTCGAGAAAGAATCGTTCCATCTAGTCTCTATACTTTGATCAAGGTCTAATCTATTAAATACTTTATAATCAGGATCAGTTTGCTTCTTGTAAATATCTATTTTTTGTCCTCTCTGGGAAATTCTTACTAATCCTTTCTCGCAAATAATTTCTAACTCTATAAATACATAATCTACTTCTTGAATATGGATTAAGGTAATTGGGATATCACCTTTCGATGAGAGCAAACAATCTACTCCAAAATCATTATCTATTTTTAGGTATTTCCTTAATACCTTTTCTAAGTGTAGATCCCCCAAAAACCATAAAAGCAGATCTATGATATGTGAACCATTATTTTTTAAACCTTTAGTGTAGTGCGCTGTAACTTTTTTTATATCGCCATATAAGCATTGGTCAAAGTTTTCTTTTAGTTGCTGAAAATCTATATTCCATCTTCTGAAATAATTTATAGCTATAGGAAAACTATGACGCATTTGCATAATTTTTTTACATTCGTTGATATCATCGGAAAGAGGTTTTTCTAAAAAAACCCCGGAAATTGAGTGTGATGAGACAAGTTTTAGGTGTTGATAGTGGTAGCTTGTAGGTGAACATATACTAACTATCTCTGGATTAATATCTTCCATCATTTGTTTCACACTAAGAAATTTATTTTCAACTCCCCATTTTCTGCAGAATTTATCCAATCTATTCTTATCAATATCAGCAGCTGCAACTAAATTTGTTCTAGGATTTTTACTGTAAGCGTAAGCATGTGTTTGCAACAATTTATTAGTCGCATCTCCATACATACCAGCAACATTGCCACAACCAATCAAAGCTACATCGTATACCCTCATTGCGTGAATGAATTATTACTGGTGAAGTAAGCTTCTAGTTGCTCTATAGCAAATAAAGCTGCCTTTTCTTGAGAATCTACTGTTAATCCAGCGATGTGTGGACTAACCATCAGGTTTCTATTATTTCTAGCATGCTTAATCATAGGATGATTTGAAAAGTCTGAAGATTGTTCGTTGCTAATTACATCGACAGCTGATGCTTTAAGGTGATTGTTTCTTAATGATTCAATCAGTGCTGATTCATCTACAATCCCTCCCCTCGCGGTATTTAAAAAATAGGAACCTTTCTTCATTAATGAGAATTCCCTAGCACCAAACATATTTTTTGAACTTTCATCTAAATGTACGTGGATGCAAACTATATCTGATGATGTTAATAAAGTTTCCAAATCAACCTTTTTAACGTCTTTGCTGTCAACATCTACATTTGGATCAGTAATAATAACTTTTGCTCCAAAAGCTAAACAATATTTAGCCATTTTCTTTCCAATCCTGCCATAGCCAATTAATCCTACAGTTTTTCCTGAGAGCTCAATACCTCTAAACTCATCTTCAACTTCTCTCCAAAATCCATTCTTGGCTGAATCCAAAGATTCTGGTAATTTCCTTAACATAGCCATAAGTAATGTGAAACTAAATTCTGCTGAAGCATGAATGTTCTTTATTATAGATTCCTTTCCCTTCAAGCAATCAAAATAGATATTATTTTTCTGACATTGATCTAAATCTATATGGTCACTGCCTGTAGATGGAGATATTATAATTTTGAGTTTCTTTGCATTATATATTAGGTCTGCATCAACTTTATAATCAGCGCCTGGATTAACTATCCAACCATCAAAACCAGCTATGATATTCTTAATATCATTATATGAATCTCTAAATGCATAAGTAACTTCAAAATTTTCTTCCAGTCTGTCTTTAAGATGTTCTAAAAAATGCATTGGAGCCGTGCACAATATTTTTAATTTATTTCTCATAATAGAATCAGGAATGCTCAAAATTATTTTTTACTTAGACAGAAATAATAACTCATAAAAATACTAACAAATGTTTTTTTTATACTCACAATATCTTTTGAACCAATTCTTTATAGCAACTTCTATAATCATGATGTCTTTCCATATATTCCATCAAATATTTTGAGTCAATAAACTTATTCTGACTCAATACTTCATTAATAGTTTTCGCTAAATGATTACAATCACCCTTTCTATAAATAAATCCAGTCTTACTATGTTGAATTAAATCTAGTGAGCCAGGAATATCTGAAGCAATTACAGTTTTCCCCAAACTCATTGCTTCAATTAATGCTCTTGAAACACCTTCAGACATTGAAGTAGATAATATAATATCCATATTAATAAAATTCATAGCTAAGTTATCTACGTAACCATGAAAAATAATTTTGTCACTAATGTTCATCCGTTCAGCTAAATGAACTAGGTTATTATATTCAGGTCCAGAACCAAAAATATTCAGTACGATCGGATGATCAATCCTAGAAATGGCTTTTATTGCATCACTAACCTGTTTTCTTTTAGTTAAACTCCCCGCAATTGCAATGTTAATACTCTGATCTTCGCTAATAGGATAATCAGAAATGCTATCTCTAATTGCTATAACATCTATTGAATTTTTATTAATAATTACGTTTTCAGGTTGAACTCCTAAAGAAATAATTTCTGATCTCATAGACGGAGTCATTGCTATAAGATAATGAAACCTTTTTAGAGCCTTAAAGTGGAGAGTTGTTACAAAATGACTAAATATTGGAAAATCCTGCTTGTATTGATCTATCAAATAGGCTCTTATGAAAGAAATCTTCTTTATAGATTTTATAGTAGAGACTAAAAGATCAGGAAAAATTGTAAATGTAATTACTAGATCTATTTTCATTGAGCTGAGATGACGAATGATTCTTTTTCTAGCAATGAAAAATTCAAAAAAACTCTTTATATTCAGCGTTTCTTCTCTGAAGGGGAAGTTTTCTTTCAGATCTTTGTCTTGGTTACTCTTTAAAGACAATAAACTAATAGTAAATCCCTCTTGATGCAAAAAATTAGCTAACAATAAGGCCCCTTTTATTGGGCTTATTCTTCTATCTAAAGAGGGTAGAATAATCGTAATTCTTATATCTTGGTTTTTGCTTCTATCTTTAATCATTTAAGAAAAACTTTTTGGTATTCATTGATAATTATTTTTTCATCAAATCTTTTAATGGATGATGATGCTTTCTTGACCAGATCCTTAGTTATTTCTTGATGCTCATAGAAATATTTCATTTTATCTTGTAATTCTTCTACAGAATTATATTTACATAAAAGGCCATTTTCCATATTTGTTATTATCTCATCGGGGCCTGAAGGACAGTTTGTAGAAAGTACTGGAATCCCACATGCCATGGCTTCCACAATAACGTGACCAAAGCCTTCCCAACTTGAGGAAAGTACAAATAAATCAGCATCTTTTATTACTTTAAATGGGTTTTTAAAACTACCGGGGAGAAAAATATTTTTATTTTGTGAATGAATTTTTATTTGTCGTTGTAGATTTTGTAATTCTGGACCTGAACCCAGAATAAAGAGTTTCTGATTTTTTATAAATTCATCATTAGCTATGAATGCATCTATTAAGAAATTATAGCCCTTCTGTTTTGTAAGGCGACCCACTGAAAAAATATTAAAATTATTTGGGTCAATATTAATCCTATCAACACTTGTTGATTTATCCTTCATTAACAACCTTATACTGTCTATGCTTACTGGGTTATATATACGGACAATTTTCTCTGGATCAATATCATATCTATTAACAAGATCATCTTTTACACCCTCAGATAAAGAAACGATATTATTACATCCTCGATATGCAATTCTTGCAAGAAAATAGCTGAGATTATTTTGCTTCCTTCCCGCTGCTGTATGATTATTGGTCTCTCTTAAAACAACCCGACCTTTAAAAAAAGAAAGCTTAGCAGCAAAATAACAAAGAATATTTGGATGAAGTAGAGATGAGAAAATAACATCAGGCTTAATAGTAATTATTTTTTTTATTAATGGGAATAATGAGAATAATAATCTCTTGCTTCCAAGTTCATGAATGGTAGTTCCACTATTAAGTAAAGAGGTGAATTCGCCAGTTTTCGAGATTAAACAAACATGTAGTTCAAATTTGTTGTTATCTAAATTATTGATAATATTAACTAATGTCCTCTCAGCACCTCCTATGCTAAGTTTTGGATAAAATAATAATATTCTTTTCACTGCTTTGACTCAGAGATTCGGATAAGATCTTTTATTGGTGATTCTTGGATCACATTAGGTAAATCTATGAGGCGAACTGGTATATTCAAATTCATTGCTTCAACTCCAGCTGAACTATATGTGACATAAACTTCTGAAACAAAGTTAAAGTAATGTATTAGAGCCTTATCTGCCAATTCAAAATTCTGAGGTTTAGAATTATTCATTGCTTTGAGTACTGATCTATTATCCCCTCTTGGATGCAATTTAAAAAAATACTTATTTTCAGTTGTAGTTTCTATTTCATCCTTCAAATAATTGAAAATAAATAATGCATCATTGCTTCCACAAACTATTAAAACAGAATTTTTCTCTATATTCTTTCTATCTAAGGACTTTAGAACTGATAATCTCGGAACTTTTTTCATTAAACTAAGATTTTCATAGCCTGCTTCCCGATATAAATCAATGGAGAATTGATCTTCTACCCTTATTTGTTTAGGAACTGGTACATGATTAAGATAATCAAAGGATAATCTATCTATTTCATACTTTGATAAGAAAAATAGTAACTTTCTTTTAGAAATTGGACCATGCTGGTAACCAATTGTATTTACCTCTGGATAAAAAGTTCCTAATATTGCAGAAAAAAATCTTCCATAGGAAAATTCAAACAGATAATAATGCAATTCACCAGGCTTGATTTTTTCAAACACTCTTTTGATAGATTGCCTATACATCAAAAGCCTTGAAAGCCTTAAAAAGGAATAGTTAAGCTCATAAAAAATATATTTATTAATTTTTATACCCCTAAAAATGAAATCTTCTTTCTTTATTATGAAATGAAGAAAATAGTCCAGATGAAAATGATTTAAGAAAGCTTTTAATACGTCCGTTGTTCTTAAATAAGAATCAAGCAAAATAGACTTAGATTTCAAAGATTGCAGTTCCTTAATTTTCTTAATTAATTTCCTTCCTGAAAAAGATTGATGAATGCCATCAGTTATAATTGAAATCAAATAATGAGAATGAGCTTGATGCAAGCCTCCATAAATTATATCTTCTTGACCATTCTCAAAATGAAGCGGATATCTAGTCAAATAAAGAGAGTGAATATTACTATCAATCTTATCTTGCTTAAACCCATATATGGACATTAGAAACAACGAGTAAAAAACTTTAATAAAGAATCTAGCTTGTTGGAAAAAAAGTAATAAATAATTATTAATTCTATACTGACTTATTACTTCGTGGTCTTCAGCATTAATAATTGATAAAGAGGATTCAATAAAAGCATCAGAACAGTGGTTAAAAACAATTTTTTCAATTTTAATATTTTTTAATTTCTCAAGAATAACTTGGAGATGGCATATAGAAGTATAAGTTGTAAAGTTTTCTGTTCTTTTGTTCGAACAATCCGTTAAAAAAAATAGAGATATCTTATCTTCAAGGACAACATCGTTATCTAAAAAAATGCTGTTGATGCTATTTATAAAATCACAATAATCGTCTCTTAACTCAAGCGCTGCCTTATTTAGTAAATTACTATCGTTTAATCTATGAATATTCTTACCAACTGGTTTTCCTATTCCCAGTTGGTAAGAGAAAATTTGATCATCAAGTTTTAAGTCAAAATCTTCAGGAGAATTAGAGATATATAGAATATTCAAAGTTTTACCTAAATAAATCTTAATCAGGTGTAATTATATTTCTTGACCATCGCACATCTTTCTAAATCTATTGTTAAGATTATAAAGATAATCATAAGTTCCTTCCTCTTCTATGGTGCCTTTATGGATTAAGTAGATATAATCTGCATTTTTGATGGTTGAAATTCTATGGGAAATAACCAAAATTGTTTTAGTTCCTTGCAGACTCTCGATACTACCTCTTATTTTATTCTCTGTTTTGGTATCTAAAGCACTTGTAGCCTCATCTAAAATCAAAATCTCTGGTTCTTTAAACAGTTCTCTAGCAATTGAAATCCTTTGTCTTTGCCCCCCAGAAAGCTTCTCTCCTTTATCTCCAACAATGGTCTGATATTGATCTTCTTTTGAGAGAATAAATTCTTCAGCATTTGATGACTTTGCCACCTCTCTAATCTTATCTTTGTTGCCCAAGTCCCAAAGAGAAATATTATTCTCAACAGAATCATTAAAAATTATTGTTTCTTGAGCTACAAATCCTATCATTGATCTAAGTGAGTCTATGTTGATATTTTCATAATTAATTTGATCAGCATACAGCGACCCTTTTGACGGCTTGATCAAGCCACAGATTAAGTCAACAATTGTAGACTTACCTGCGCCTGATTCTCCTACAATCGCTATCATCTTATCTTTTGGAATCTCTATATTGATATTTTTTAGAGCATTAAAATCTCCAAAATTAAGATTGATATTTTCTAATCTAATAGATTGATTAATTTTGGTTATATCTTTACCCCCTTTAGTCTCTTTATTTAAAGTAGCCTCATCAAAATTACTAACGAATGCATCGACCCCACCAATATTCGCATTAAAAGCCTGCCATGAGACTAGAAGTACATAGAATCGATTCATCATCCTATAAAACAGAAGCAGCAAGACCATAACAACTCCTACATCTCCTCCAAATAAGAGTAGCTGAATAGCTAGTAGCCCTAACATAATATAGATTGTAATTGGATCTTTGGAGGATGAGATTATAGCTTCGTTCCTTCTAATCTTGAAATAAAGAGTAGCTAGTGATGAGATTTCTTTCTTAAGCTTCACTCTAATTTTATGAAACTGGTTAGTTGCTTTGAGATATTTGAGCGAATCTACAGATTGCGATAGTAATTGCTGAAGAGCCGCATTTTTTTCAGAGGTTGTTGAAGAGTATTTGTTAGTAGATTTACTAATTAATCTCATAGGCAAAAAAAGAGTTAGAGCAGCTAAGATTCCTACCAAGCTTATTTTCCAACTAACTATTGCTGATAATATGGCAAAAATTATAATGTTAATTATCGAGACGATTACTTGTGCGTATCTGCCAAATGCTGCTACCATTCTTTCGATTTCTTTAATAATAATATTACTTAAGTAGCCAGATTCCTTTTCCAGATAATACTCATAACTCATCTCATTATATTTTTCTAGTGTTTGCATCCTCAGCCCTTGAACTAGTTCTTTTGTAATAAAAGCAGTTGCTATCTCCTGGATAAAGGTCAGAAGACCTTTTACTAAAAAAACGAAAGCCAAAATAATAGATAAGCTAGTTAGAGTACTAGGAAGACCAAAAAAATTAAAAACATCACTGAAGATTCTCTCAATTAAACTGGGATTGTTTGATGATGCAAATCCTCCATCAGTTATTACTGTAAATAAAGGTGCAAATAAACTAAATCCAATGCCTTCGGTCAAGCTAGCAAGAACTATTAAACCAACTAAAATATAAAGCTTCCTTCCAGTAAATTTCTTGAAGACTTTGTAGTAGAAAATAAATTTTGAAAATTCACCCATAAATTAGATCTCTTGGTCCAATCTTAGACTACTATTTTTTAATGCATTAAGAAAACCAATAGCTAAAGCGATTAGCCAAAAATCATTAAACTTTGATGTCGCCAAAATACTGATCATAACTGATGCAATCATCATGAATACAGATAGCAACTGAACCAGACTTACAGACAGTGTATTTCTCTTAATAATAGAAAATATATGAAAGAAATGTTTGGCCATATAGATCAACAAATAGAGAACTAGAATTATGCCTATTAATCCTAACTCAACAATAATCTCAAGATAGCTATTATGAACTGAAAAGCCTCTTTGCTGATCTAACCTATCTGTGTCTTCTTTCTGACCTATCGTTAACCTATCAACTTCCCACAAATCAAATGCGTAAGCATAACCGAGACTATCAGATAAATTAGTTGGTATTAATCTAGAACCAGAAAAAAATTGCTGAAGCCCTACACCTGATCCTAAGGGGAATATATTTACTATTACATCTCCAGCTTTAGCATATTTTAAAGACCTTTTTTGAATTCCCTCAACAATAGTTTGAGCGTCATCTCCTCTCACATTCTGTACCTGTATGTTAGCTAGTATTGGCACACCTATAACTATAATTATCACTGGTATAAGCTTCAAAAACTTTTTAATGTTATTTTTCTCGTTCATTAACACTTGCATAATGAAAATAATCCCTAAACACAGTAAGCCTGACAAAACAACTTGTCTATTCAATGTCGAGAACATCAGACCAAACATAAATAGTAGAAGGAATATGTATTTATATTCTCTATATTTGGAGAAGAGATAAAGGGAAAAGAATAAGCCAATTAAAGCCAATCTTCCAACAATATGGTAACTTCCTACAATTGTAGAATTGAACATCAAAAGATTGAAAGCTGAGTCAATACTAATGCCTGAACTTAAAATAATAGAAAAAGAGATTACGAGAAACTCTATAGCTACAATTGTCGAAAAATAAAGAAGGTATTTAAAAAATTTTTCGAAATCTTCTAACTCCCATTTGTATTTAGAACCTATATAAAACATCAAAAATGGGTCTAGAATTGTATTTAAATTAAACAAAGTTTGTTGCATAGAGTTGAAAGAAGAAGGGATATTATTTCTAACCTGAGCTACTAAACCAATATTAAATAATTCAAGAGTTATTAAAATGAATTCATGAAAGAGAATTCCAATAACAAAAAACCAGAATATCTGATTAATCTCTCCTGATTCCTTACTAGAAGGGAATGCAAAAATAAATCCTATTATTAGGATATTAAGCAGTGTATTTGGCAATGGGAGAAAAGAAATAAAAGTAACTATTTTAAGGGCAATAAGAGCGACTGTTATTTTCTTATATTCAATATTTATATCCAGAAAGCTTGGGTTTTTTTCTAAATAAGCAATCAAACAAACAAAGAAAATAAGTCCGGTTATCTGAGTATCGGTAGAGAAGAGGATTGCATTAATTAAACCAGAAAATTTTTCTACTTCCCCCAAGTCAAAAAAGTCTTCCGCACTAAAAAAAAAGAATAGGCGAAAAGACAAACAAAGAAAGAAAGAAAATCCGCTCAAAAAAAGACTTTTCGCTATAATTCTCAGGGAAATGGCTTCAAAGAAATTAATCCATAATGCCTTGTATTTACTAGTGAATCTATTTAGTTCTAAAAAGGATATAGTTATATTCATCGGATCTTAGGATTATTGAATAGATTACTTAGAAATATAATCCATTATTATTTTCTCTGCGAGCCAAAATTCATAATCGCTATTAATTTTAATACTTTCTTCCGGCATCATTTGTATATGACCAACGCTTTTGCCTAGAAAATTCTCTTCTTCCAGACTGCTGACATTAAAAATCATCACCGCTCCATTTTCCTTATATATAGCATCTCTCTCTAATCTTACACCTCTAACACTACCAGCTATAGGTAAAAGCCCGTTTTCCCTATGTTGGTAACAAATCATTGGGATTTCTTCTACTGAAATTACAGAATCTAGATTAAAAATGCTTAGCGTGTCGATAGCCCAATCTATATGTTTAGCTCTCCTCAAGGGCGTATTCACAAACAAAGAACAAACAAAATCAGGAATATAACTATGCTCCTCTTTAATTGAATCTAATGTCTCTAATAAGACACCTTCTAGCTTTATGTTGTTTTTTTGCGGATCATTTGATCGCTTAACACCAATTATTTTTTCGTTACCAGAAATATAAGACAACACTTCTTCATCATCTGATGTGACTACAATCTTATCAATAAGTTTTGATTTCTGAGCTTCTTCAATGCTGTACCAAATGAGTGGTTTGCCCGCTAATTCAATTAAAGGATCATTTTTTGGGTAGACAGAGTTTCTTGAAGCTGGAATCACAGCTAAAACCTTTGGTGTATTTATATGAGCGTTCTTACTGACGAAATCTCTCTTAATTTGTCGTCTAGTCTCAAGAATTCTTGATTCATTTGTTGTAAGACTTTCTGAATGTTGTCTGTAGTAAAATAATGGAATATTCAAATTATAAGGTTTAAATCTTTGAATGAATCGTAACCAAAGCTCATAACCATCTTGACAACTATAATCCTCAATATACCCACCTAGTTGCCTCAATACGCTAGTTCTGAAGATTGTACATGCTCCATGGGCTGGTAGATCTAGCAATTGTACTTCATCATCTATCTTTTTTCGCCTTACTAAATCAAGAACTTTACCAGCAATATCGACTAAGTAATAATCAGGATAAACGAGATCTATATCTTTCTTCTTATCCAAAGTTGAGCTAAGAATAAGCAAGGCATTTTCATCAAGAAAATCATCTGCATCTAGTCTCATAATATATTCACCTCTAGCAAGTCTTAGTGCAATGTTATTGGTGACATTAAGGCCCTTATTTTCTTGGTGAACTACGCGGATGTTTGGATGATCATATTGCTCAATAACTTCTTTAGTATTATCAGTCGAACCATCATTTATTATTATTAGCTCCCAATCAGAGTAGGTTTGCTTAATTACACTATCTATTGACTCTGCAATATAAGTTGCATAATTATAGGCTGCTATATAGACACTAATTTTAGGCATAACTAATTATAGATTAATAATTAAGGCGAGCTACTTAAAGTTATTTAAATAACTAATGTAAGTATATAAATAACTATTTCAGTGATATCATCTCTTTCTAAATTAAAGGTATTTTTTACCCCAACAAAAAACTTATTTTTTCTATAATGACAAAAAAAACATCAGGTATCTTTGCTAGAGAGCAACAACATTATAGAGAAAGAGACGAAGTAAATATATATGTCTCAAGCCCTCCAATGCCTAAAAATATGTTAATGGACCTAACAAATGCATGTAATCATGCTTGTATCTTCTGTTTTAGTCCTCATCAAACAAGAAAAAAGAAACTTATAAATGATGAGCTAGGCTACAGTATCCTTAGTCAAGCAGCAGAAGCAGGCGTAGAGGAAGTGGGTTTTTATAATGTAGGTGATCCCTTTATGCATAAAAATCTCCATGCTTTTGTTAAACATGCAAAGAAAGTTGGATTCAAATACACCTACCTATCAACAAACGGAGCCTTGGCAACTCCAGAAAGAGCAAAACCAGTTATCGATGCTGGTCTAGATAGCATTAAATTTTCCTTAAATGCTGGCAGTAGAAAAAGTTATAAAATTGTCCATGGAAGGGATGAATTTGATCTTGTAGTTAAACATTTGAAATACATTTCCAATTATAGAAAGGAAGCAAATAAAAACCTATACCTTGCCATCACTTTTGTAATTACCCAGCAGAATCACAAAGAATTAGAGAACCTTAAAAATGAATTAAGTGAATTTGTCGATGAAATTGCTGCTACCCCTTTCCATTCTCAAAATGGGCAAATGACTGCTGCTGAAAAACTTTTAGCAATTGATGGTTCAGCTTCAGACCCATTTCAAAAAGAGAAGCTTGTTAACCCAATATGCTCAAACCCATTCAAAAGACTTCATGTAACCTCAGAGGGATATCTAGGTCTATGCTGTGTTGATTATCAAAATTATGTTGCTGTTGAAGATCTCAACGAAATGACTTTAGTGGATGCTTGGAATTCAGAAACTTTTAGAAAAGCTAGAAAAATGCATCTAGAAAAAAAACTTACTGGAACAATTTGTGATAAATGCTGGAATGGGTCTGATAAACCATACCAACCGATTAAGAAAGATCTAGCTGTAGAAATTAATTTTATAGAAAAAGAAGTTGATCAACTTAAACTGATTGAAAAACGACTAACATAAAGCAACTATTAGCATTATCTGCAGATAACTAAAAGAATGCGAAGCAATAATAAATCCGAAAAGTATGGAAATCAGATGCATAAGCTGATGACCAAACTCTTCCCAATATGCAGATCAATCACAGGCCAAGGGGTAAGGGATTCTTTAAAAATCATCCAAGATGAGGTCCCTATAAATATAGGCTCAATACCTAGTGGCACCAAAGTATCAGATTGGGAAATTCCAAATGAGTGGAATATTTATGATGCTTATATTGAGGATAAGAAAGGGAAGAAGATCGTTGATTTCAACAATTGTAATTTGCACGTACTAGGCTACAGCCATCCTATAGACAAAACTATGAGCTTAGGAGAACTCAAGAAAAATATACATACATTAGAAGATAACCCATCTGCTATACCTTTTAGGACTTCATATTATAAAGAAGATTGGGGTTTCTGTATGTCATACAATCAATTTAAGAAACTAAAAGAAGGAGAATATAGAGTAGTTATTGATAGCTCTTTGAAGCCTGGTGAACTTAACTATGGAGAAATCATAATTCCAGGTAAAAGCAAAAAAGAAATACTTCTATCGACAAATATTTGCCACCCTTCAATGGCCAATAATGAGCTATCTGGACCAGTAATGCTAACTTCACTAATAAAATGGCTAATGCAATTAGAGGAAAGACGTTATACATATAGAATTCTCTATCTGCCAGAAACTATAGGGGCTATATCCTATATTTCACATAGAAAAGAAGATCTAAAAAACAATGTTATTGGAGGTTATCAAATAGTCTGCGTGGGTGGCCCTCAAAACTATGTTTTTGTTAAAACAAAAAATGAAAATACATTAATAAATAAGATTACAGAACATGTTCTTAGATATAGCGACACTCAATATACTATAGAAGATTTTAGATGGAGGGGTAGCGATGAAAGACAATGGAATTCACCAGGTATTGATTTAGGCATTGGCATGCTTGCAAAATCTAAATTTGAGCAATATCCGGAATACCACACATCTCTTGACGATTTAAGCTATGTGAAAGCAGAACATTTGGCAGAATCTTTTGATATATACACCAAGTGTATTTCTGCTCTAGAGAATAATATTAAATATCAGTTAACGACGGATGGAGAGCCAAGATTAAGCAAATATAACCTATGGTCATCAATTGGTGGAACTACCCCTGTAGTTGATGACCTTACTCAGCTTGTTCTTGCGCTGGTGGGCTACACTGATGGCCATCAAGATTTATTAGAAATTGCAAATATTCATCAAACGCCTATATGGGAATACTATGAACTAGTGGAAATACTCACAAAAGAAAAAGTAATATCTATCAAAGAATGACTTCATCAAATAATATATTGTTTTTAAGTTCGTATTCTCCTATTGCTCAAAAAGCCTTTGAAAACATATCAACTAAATACAATAAACTTAATTGGAAACACTTTGATATGAATCAACCATCCAATATCAAAGAATTTAAAGAATTGGATATACAAGGATCTATTATTATCTCTTTTTTAAACCCATATATATTGGAAAAAAGTGAATTGCTTAATGCTCAAAATAGTTATAACTTTCATCCTGCATCACCAAAATATCCAGGGAGAGATCCTCAACACTTTGCAATATATAATCAAGAGAATAAGATTGGAGCAACACTCCATTCAATGAATGAAAGCGTTGATTCAGGGATAATTTTTGATGTCATAGAAAAATCTATCAATCAAAATCAAAGTATTACAGAAATAGATGGTCTAAGTTCTAAGCTATGTTACAAATTGCTATTAAAAAACATTCATAAAATTATTAACGGAACAATTGAACCATCAAAAAAATGGTCTTGGGATCATGCTAATAAAAAAACCCGTAAAGATTTTATAAGCTATAGCAAAATAACGCCTGAGATGACTAAACAAGAAATTGAGAGAAGAATAAAAGCTTTCCATGTTCAAAGCTATGTAAATAAAGTCCATGTAAAGATAAAAGGTAAATATTTTATTTTTGATGAAGATTTTGATAGTAAAAAAAATAAAAAATGAAAAAAAAAGAAGATATAAAACATTTTGCTCACAGTGGACTAATGGACCTATCAAGTTATAGAGCAGAAAAAGCTGAACTCAATACTGAATGGGACAATTATATATCTAACTCTGATCAATCTAGTATCTTCTCAAGTTCGACTTACCTTAATTCGCTTAATTTGACTGAAGGTCATTGGAATATCCTCAAAAAAGACCAGAAAGTTGCAGTGCTTTCTCTAAATCAGATTGATTCGAGAAATCTCTTTCTTCATGACCTTGTAATATACAATGGAATCTTATTTGGTCCTAGAGATCCAAATATGAATGACTCACAGATACACTCGGAACAATATAGAATTATCTCTTTTTGTGTAGATTTTTTAACCAAAAACTATGAATCAATAATACTCTCTACCCATCCAAATTTTAGCGACCTAAGGCCTTTCTTATGGCATAACTATAGTGAAAATAAATTGCCGCAATTTAATTTTGACATACGTTACACATCTCATATCTCTTTAGAAAAATCATACTCAGCTAATGACCTAGAAAATAACGAACTTTACAAAAAGGCTAATAAATCTAGAAGGCAAGAAATCAGATATGGTCTAAAAGAAAATACCATTGTTTCATCAGAGTTTAGTATCGATGATTTTCTATCGCTTTATCAATCTACGTTTTCGAGACAAGATTTAGATGTCCAGGATACGCTTCCCACTTTGCATTCTTTACTCCAAGCTTTAGAAAATGATAATAAACTCAAGATCTATGTAGCTAAATCAGGTAATGAAGAATTACTCAGTATTGCTATATTTGGAACTTTCTCTAACAAAGCATACTATCTTTTTGGAGCAAATAATCCTGAATTTAGAGATAAATCTAGTGGAACTTTAGTGATTTGGAAAGCTTTGCAGAATCTAGCAGAACAAGGATTCCAACTAGTTGATATGGAAGGAGTTAACAGTCCTGCAAGAGGTTATTTTAAAATGAGCTTTGGAGGTAAATTAATTCCTTACTATCACGTTCAATTAAAGAAAGCTTGAAATGAAAATTCTACTACTCGATAGAGTAAAAAACCCAGAAGAACTGATAGGCTATGATGTTGAATTCTTTGGTCCATGGGCTGAAAATATCAACTCACCTTCTGATCTATCAGAACCTAGAGTAACTTATAAGGATTCTAACGATGTGTCTAGTGTCTTAAAAGAATCTATTAATTTGTCTGAAGAAATATTGTCTAAGTTAACAGAGATTCTCCCTAGTCTAGTCCAGACAGAGAATATTGACAGATCATTTTGGAGATTATTATTGGGAAACTATGTAGTTAGTATGTCGGGTATCATAAAAGACATTGAAAAGAGATACATATCACTCCCTGAGAACGACTATATAGTCGTTAAATCTAGAACAGAAATTAGTTATGAAATACCAGCCAGTTTTTCTGAGTTTCAATCACTAGTTTCAGACTCAATGTTTAGAATTTATATATCTGAGCTGTTTCTCACTGAGAAATTTAATGACACTTTGTATCTCGATTATTTAACAGCTAAAGATGGGGTGCCATACCCTTCTAGATATTCAATAACAGCTAAGGATATTATGCTCTTTAGGAAAATAAGAAAATATTTCAATAAGTATAATCCATTAATAAACAGAACAAATGCAAAAGCCATTGTCTGGGATAACCTCAATTTTTTTTCAGACATAAATCCTAAGTATTATCTGCCAGGAGATTTCATCTTTGAATCAAGCCATACAGATAAAACGCCCAATGTAGATCCTATAATTAGACAAACTATTGAAAATGAATTAGGTGGCTTCATTGGAAAAATATTTGCTTTAACTTTTCCGATTGGTCTGCTTGAAGGTTTAAGAAACAATATAGAATCTATTGATCTGAAAGAACTAGACTCCTACCCTAATCTTCAAAGGATTTATACTCACGGAAGGATTATGGTTGATAATGATAAAAAAAGAGTCCTTGCTTCTTTGCTGTATAGCAGAGGTTTTGAAGTTTTTTCAATCCAGCACGGAGGCACAATGAATTATCTATCTCATCCTAGTTTTTACACTGAGGGTGAAATACCAACAAGTCTAATATCCTGGAGTTCAAGTGTCGGTGATAACCTGCACAATGAAGCAATAACGAGAAAAATACCTAAGATTATTCCAAGTTTGTATTTAAAATCTGTGAAAGATAACGTGAAGGATTCTAAAAATAAATGGCGTGTTATTATCATTACGCTTAACGAAGATCGATACTTAAAATGGTTTTACTCACCAATTTTTCCAGATATGGCCTATGATTACTTTAAAAGACAAAAAACACTATTTGAATCTTTTTCTGAAGTAGATAAAACTTTGGTCAAGTTATATCCTTATGAATATGGTTGGTATCAATTAGATTGGCTAATCAATGATTATCCAAAGCTAAATTTAGATGCAAAACGAAAAAATTTAATTAACCTAATCAATAAAGCTGAATTAGTTGTTATGGACTATCATGCAACAGCTTTTCTTGAAACATTGGTAATAAATAAGCCTCTACTATGCACCTGGAATAGAGAATGGTTCAAAGGCAGCAAAATCTTTGAAAAAGATATCGATCAATTAGAAAACATTGGCATCTTCCATGAAGATCCAAAATCCTTGGTTGAAGAGTATCAAAATATCTCTAGTAATATTCAAGAATGGTGGCATGAAGAAAAGAGAATCAAAGTGATGACTAGGGTCAAAAATAATCTATTATCAAATATAGATAATGCTGTCGATGCTTGGGAGAATGAACTTACAAGAAACAGCTCAAATTAATTAATCAAATTAAGATCTAAGAACAAAATATATAATGATGGCTAGCAGATTATTCATTCAGAAGTTTAATTTTAAATATCTGGCATATGGTATGTTCATGCTAGGTTTCTCTACTCCTTCAAAAATTCGATATATAGAAGATAATGCTTTTAAATATATTTATCAAAAGTGTTTGAACCTAATTTCTAATAATATTGATATTGAAAAAATATCTATTAAGGACAATTGGTATAAAAGAGAGGAATTAGAGCTAGAGATTTCTTTAAATATATATAATGAGATTTTTCAGCCTAATAATTTTCTAAATGATGTATCACCCAATCTAGATAAAAGCTTACAAGAGTCTTTTATTAGAAAAATAATAGTAAGGAAAATTAGAAGCCCTTTAACAATTCTGATTGAAAATAATTTTTCTGCCCACGACACTATTATTATTAGTCATTCTGGACTTGGAAGCAGTTTAGAAAATTCCATTAAAGATTCATTTTCAGACATAAAAAACGTCTTCTATTTCAGAGAAACAGGACTTATTTATTATTTTTCTAGGTATACATATGTATTCCTAAATACAATTTTCAGAGCTATGAAAAACCTTTTTAAGCATAAAAAGGAAAGTGAAAAAATTAGACCTAGTATAGGTATTGAATATAATTATGGAATTAATGAAGACTATTATGACCAAGATGACGGATGGATAAAGCATGTATTGAGCCCCCATAGAGCTATTATTTACTTTAAACAGGGTGCAAAAATACCTGCTACAAACAAAATAATTAAACAATGTCTTGAAAAAAATTATGAATTTAGAATTCTCAACAAAAGATCTAATGCTACTAGATATGTAACTCATGATTACTCAAAGACTGAATTAGAATTTATTTTTAATGATTTTTTCCTTCTCTTTAATGTTTTTAAAAAAGCAATACTAAATAATTATTCTTTAATCCAAATAGTGTTATTGCTTAAGTTGCTCCCAAATTTAAGAAAAAAGCAAGCATTCATCAAAGATGAAAATATAAAAGTTCTATTCGATAATGTTGATACTTCTGATGATTTAGGTTCACTTGCTTGTGAGCTTGAAGGTGATTCTATAAAGATAGGTAAACACTGGTCATATATATGTTGGCCTAGATCGACATTATTCCCGATTCAAAGAGTTTATTTTACTTGGAGTAAATACATCTCCAAGATTCTAGAATCATTTGCGCCTTATCCAGATTATATCGTAGCTGGTAATCAATTCTTCCGTAAGAAAAATAGTGTTGAAGGACTAACCAAAGAGAATCAAAAGATTCTTGGTGGTAAATTTGTTATAGGACTTTTAGATAGATCCGTAAGTGAAAAGAGTATGATTCCCCCAGCTCGTCATATTGAGTTTTTTAGAAAATTAATCGAGCTAACTGAAAGAAATAAAGATTTCTTGATCCTTTTCAAACCAAAAGACACTGGCAACAATCTCAGAATATTTCAGTACGATTCTGGTCTCAAGGAGCTAATAAAAAAAAATATAGCGGCAAAAAAGATTATCATCCTAGAAGGATCTGTTAATGCTGACACCATTGGTAAATATGCAAATATTTCTGTAGCACTCGGGGTTAACTCAGCAGGCTTCAATATAGCTTTAAATGAATCAAGAGTTGTCTACTGGGATCCTAGTAAAATAACATCCACTCATGGTAACGATATTTTTGGTGAAAATTATAAAAATCTTGTTTTTGATGAATTAGATCCCTTAATTTTTTCTATAGAGGAATATGCAAAAAATAATAAAAATAATCCCAATTTGGGGAACCAAGATTCGTTAGTCGAAAGGATAAACGAGTTAAAAGATTCTAAACATCATTATAATATTGGAGAATTTGTTTCTAATTATTTACAAAATATAGAAAATGGATCAAACAGAAGTGAAGCCATTAAACTCTCAATTAAAGAATAGTATAGTCCTATTGTGACTTTTGGCCGATAATATCAAAACTCGAGTCATTTGCATCGATTGTTCTTATTTTATCTATACGAGAAACTGTTTCACTTTGCTTTTTCTCAATATCGCCAACTATCGTATAAACTCCATTAGCACATTTTTGACATATTGGATTTGTATAAATACCCTTCGAATAATCGCTCCTCATTTTTTTTGCTGCCTCAGAGTTAAATATATCATAAAGAGTATTTTTGTAGATGTTACCCATAACCACCTCAGCACCCCAAAAGTTCGGGCATGGCAAAACATCTCCATCACCTCTTACAATTGAGTATTTCCAAAATGCTGCGCAGTGATAATTATCAACCTTTGAAGCACATTTAGGGACCAATTCTTCTGTTTTTGGATCATCGTAAGTACAAAAAGGCTGGATGTCTATGTAATCGAATAAATCGGAATATTTTTCTATAAATGGTACTATCTCGTGTTCATTATTGGTTGTAACACAATAACTTGCTCTTATCATCGGTAACTTTAAATTCTTTTTTTCTTTATAGTTCAACGCATATTCAACAGCCCAGAAAAGTTTTTTTATGCCATATTTCTTCTCTCCACCTTTGGAAACCGTTGGTCTCACAATATTATAAGTCTCTTCAGTAAGAGCATCGACAGAGAAACAAATCTTTGTTACTCCAGCATCAATAACTTCGCGAATTTTTTCCTCAGTGAATAAAACACCATTTGTGGTCATAATAACGTCCATAAAACCATGCTCTTTAGCAAAAGCTATTCTCTTAGCTAAATCCTTTATCAATAATGGTTCATCATTATTATGCACAGCAAGTGAAGGGCAATTATGCTCTTCTCCCTCTAGAATTACTCTTTCAAACAGATCCCACGGCATTGATTTCTTTGTTAAAAGTGAAACAGAATCCCTTTTATCTTTATATCCATGAACACAAGATGGGCATTTATAATTGCATTTAAAGGATTGCTCCAACATTATATATATTGGAAAATCCGGCTCATACAAAAATTCACTTGCATCCCCCCAGTCTTTTCTATATTGGATGTATCGGTCACCATAAAGACGAATCATTTCATCTTCAGCTATTTTTACTGCTGGACTTTCTACTCTCCCAACAAGTGAATCAATTGTTTCAAAATCTTGTGTCATATGGATCTAGTTTTTTCTGCTAAAAGTAAAATTCTACTACCAAGCTCATGTTTGTATATGAATTCTGGTGTTAAAAAATCTAATTCTCCATTGCCTGGCCCGCTATAGTGGTCATTATATGATAAATGATTATTTATTGTCCCTAACTCAGAAATCATTGTGTCTGTCTCTATCACTTTAAATCCTAGTCTTTCAACGATCTGAGTTAAAGTGTTTATAGAGAAGAAGTTTACATGAGAGCTGCCGCCAAATGTTCGAGCTTTCTCATGAAGCAGTCTTGTGACAAGAGCATTAATATTAGGAACACAGATTAGAAGAAGTCCTGAATTATCTAATATATTCCAAACCTGTTTCAAAAAAATACTAGGGTGATTGATGTGCTCTAATACTTCCCATAGAGTTACAACTTGTACTGAATTTTCTTCATATATACCATCTTCTAATGGTTGATCGAAGACCTCAATATCTTTAGATCTAATACTTTCGACTGCCTTTTGATTAAATTCCACTCCACTGACATCCCAATTTTTTTCTCTGGCTGTTTCTAAAAATAGCCCAGAACCAGCGCCTATATCAACTATCTTTTTCTTTTCCTCAACATTATTTTCTATTAAATCAAGACCATAAATAAACTTAAGTTTATCTACTCTCTCTTGTTCTGGCACCAGTAAAACTTCTGTCCAAGACTCATATTTTTTTGAAAAGAATTGATCTCTATATTCATCATTAGCTGTTGGGTTTACATATATGAAATGACATTGATTACACTTAACATGTCTAAACCCATCTTTTTTGAAAACTAGTGAACGCAAATGATTTTCACAAATTGGGCAACTCCTATTCTCTTGCATGTGCTCATAAAGTTCAGAAGTAGCTGGATCAATAAAAAAATCTGTCTGCAGTGAAGTTGCCTCATCTATATGATCGTCTCTTGAGGTCTTTTTATTAAAATCTTTAACGCCAAATAATAGACTTCCATCAAATTCATTTTTTTTAGTTGTTTTACCCATATTGTCTTAAAAAAATTTAACCATTAAGATCATCCCAGAGAATTGGTTTGTCTTCCTCTATAATATTTTTTGATCTTTTCCCTATGACTTTATCAATCTCTCTAGGGCTAATACCATGAGCTGGTCTTTTAAAAGTTAGCATATCTTTTGTTATCTCTTCGCCTGGATGTATCAATCTCGAAGATACTAAACTTCTTCTTGCATTAATTCTAGAGATATCTTCACTTTCTATGAAACCTACCTCATATATACCAATTAGTTCATTAAGGTGCTGCATCTCGGTGAAGAACTTTTTTAAATCACTTTTGTCCATAGCATGATAATGGTCATTTCCAGGTAATGTTTTATCAAATGTGAAATGTTTTTCTATAATTACTGCTCCCATTAAAGTAGCAATTTGAAGATTCATCATATCTCCTGGCATTGTATGGTCAGAATATCCTATGACTGTATCTGGAAACTCATGCATTAAACCTCTAATCATTCCCAGATTGGCATTTGTGTTTTCAGTTGGATAATTAAGTATGCAATGCAAAAGAGCAATAGGATTCTTAGTTGGCCTTATCCAGGAAACTGCTTCATCAATTTCATATAAATCTGAAGCACCTGTGGATAATATAATTGGTTTTTCAAAAGATGCAATATGCTGAATAAATGGTTTATTTGTTATATCCGAAGAAGAAATCTTAAATACTGGCATTAAGTCATTCAAGAATTCTGCAGATTCAAAATCAAAAGGCGTGCTTAGAAACTCAATACCTACCTTGTCACAATGGTCTTTGAGTTCCTCAAATTCTTTTTTCCAAAATTTATCATATTTACTGAAAAGTTCGAATTGACTCTTAGTTTTTTCTTTAGTTGTATCCCAATAAGAAGGTGAGTATTTGGATGCTAGTGTGTTAGCTTTATATGATTGAAATTTTATTGCTTGTGCTCCTCCTTCTTTAGCTTCCTCCACTAAACGCATGGCTAAATCCATTTTACCCTCATGGTTGACTCCTGCCTCTGCTATGATGTAAGGGGATAACTGAGTTAACTTATCACTTGCGCTTATAATGTTTTCTATCTTTTCCATTGGATACCTTTAAAGATATTATCTCTAATAATATTTTCTTTATGTTTAATTGCATATTCTAACATTTCAATGATTACATCATTAGTGAGTTCTTTGGGTAATAATCCTATAGAAGTAAGCCCAGTATGTGCGGGGTTGTAATAGTGCTCTTCCTTTTCATTCCTAGGATTCTGAATTGATTTTTTTTGGACATCAAGATCAATACTTCTTGCCGCCTCTATAACTTTATCTGCCAACTCGTTAACAGAAAAGGTTTCGGTAAATTGATTAAATATTCTCAATTCTCCTTTCTCTGCAGGGTTTTCAGCAGCTAGCTTTATACAGTTTATGGTATCAATTAGATTTAGATACCCTCTAATCTGATTTCCCTTACCATAGATGGTTAATGGATAGCCGCATACCGCCTGAACAATAAATCTATTCAAAACTGTGCCAAAGATCTCATCATAGCTAAAAAAGGTGTTAAGCCTTTCATCCATTCTGATTTCATCGGTAAAACAACCATAAACAGGTCCTTGCATGAGATCGGTTACTCTTAGGCCCCACATTCTGACATAAAACCATAATAAGTCTGTATCCTGTATTTTTGTTGTATGGTACAAAGAACCACCCTGTCTGGGATATAGGAATTTATCTTCTCTTCCTTTGTGATTAATATTTATCCAGCCCTCTTCAATATCTATGTCAGGAGTTCCGTATTCACCCATTGTCCCTAATTTAATTATATGGCAATCAGGTGAGTATTTGTTAACAGCCCAAATTAAATTCAGTGTTCCATTTAAGTTATTTTGTAATGTCAATGATGCAGCACTATGGTCTATCATTGAATAAGGTGCAGAAGGTTGTTCTGCATAATGCACGATGGTATCAGGTTGAAATCTATTAACTACGTCTGAGAGGAATTCAAAATCACAACAATCACCAACAAAAGCTTTTATCTCATAGCCTGTAGTTTTTCCCCATAAGCTTACTCGTTCTTCTAGATCTAGCGTTGTTGATAAGTTTGGAAGTGCTAGTTCATCGGCTAGACTTCTTCTTAGATAATTATCTATTACAGCTACATTATGTCCCAAATTTGAGAGAAACATAGCTGTTGGCCAACCTAAATAGCCATCTCCTCCTAAAATTAAAACGTTCATAATGTTGTTCTGAAATAGATTTATATAATCTTATTTTTTATTAAGAACTGCTTAATTTCATCATGAGTAAGTTTTTTCTGAGAAGACGATCTATAGTGCTCTTCTACCTTAGAAGAGATTATATTTTCATAGCTATACTCAATATTTGTATACATGTCCATAAAAGCAGGCTTGACTACAAAATAATTCTCTAATTCTATAGATCTTCTTATTTCTTCTTCACTCATAAGTTCTTCAAAGATTTTTTCACCTGGTTTTACACCAATATTAACAATTTCAATGTCGCTTTCTTTAAAACCATTTTTTGGTGCTAACTCCTTAATCAAAACCTTTGCAATATCTTTAATAGCCACTACTGGCATTTTTGTGATAAAAACTTCCCCTCCTTTTGCTATCTGTGATGATGTTATTATTAACTGAGCTGCCTCCTCTATAGACATAATAAATCTTGTCATGTTTTCATCAGTTAATGTTACAGGTCCCCCATTCTTAATTTGATCAATAAAAATGGGTATTACTGAACCCCTTGAACCTAAAACATTTCCAAACCTAGTAGATATAAATTGTGGTCCCTTATTCAAGGACTGCTGAAGGTTAGCTGAAGTAATGAGTCTTTCGGCCATAAGCTTTGAAGTTCCCATAACGCTTGATGGATTAACAGCCTTATCAGAACTTGTAAAGATTACTTTTTCAACATTGTTATAAATTCCAGCATCAATAATATTCTGAACACCTAATATATTTGTATTAATGGCTTCAAGCGGAGAGTTTTCACATAAATAAACATGCTTTAATCCTGCTACATGGAAGATGATGTCGACTCCAACAGAAATGTCCCTACATGTTTTTGGATCTCTTATATCTGCAATTGAGAAGGCAACGTTATCTTTATCCTTGTATTTCTGTTGCATATCAAATAAGTTACTTTCATTATTATCAATACAAATAAGCTGCAGTGGCTTCTCGTTTGAAACTATTTGTCGCAATAGTTCAGAACCTACAGTTCCACATACGCCTGTGATTAGTATTTTCTTATTAAAAAATTCCATTTAATGAGATTATACTCTTTATTTTGAAAAATTAGCCAATATGAGTTTTAGCCTTTTAAAAAATCTACAACTACTTGGCTTGCCTTATCTATGGACCCTGAAAACTTCTCAAAATCTTGGTAAACAGGGTATCTTTTATATTCTTTGAAATTGTTATCAATTGATTCTAATTCCCTTGCTAATGCTTCGTGGTTATCTACAGTTATAGGAAACTTAAAAGGTAGATGATTATCATCACTACCATCAAACTCCTTGTAATCCAGACAAACACATATCTTCCCTGATAACTGGGCTTCAATTAAAGCCATAGAATTGTAGCCGATAAAAATGTCATGCTTTTGAAGAGAATATTTCCAGTGTTCACTGTTATCTAAAATAATATTCTCAAGAATTTTCTTTGGAGGATCTTCTTTAGGGTGAGGTCTATAAGATAAACTATAATTTTTTTTCACTACGTTTTTTGAAGTCAAAATTATATCTCTTAATAATCTACTTTCCCCTCGGCTGTTTAGGAACAAGCTCCTTAACTTTTCTCCGTCAAAAAAAACTTGGGAAATGATCAGAATCCTCAAGCAATTTGTAAAAGTATTATTTATATGAGAATTCTCTGTAATAAATTCTAAACCTGGGTGTCCAACAATATGTATTGCCTTTTCAGGAAAACCGATATCCTTTAATCGTTTTTTTGAATTTGAATCAATACAAAGAATTTCATCACTCATGTAACTTTCATTATCTATAGAAAAGAAACGGTCATAACCCTTCCAATGATCCATGATTGATAAAGTTTTTATTCCCTCTAATCTTGATGCAATAATTAAATTTGAGTTACTTAAATCTTTGTACCTAGAGCTAGTAGAACAAAAAACTCTTTTTATATTCTCTTTTTGAATAAATCTTTGCCAGTCTGAGATTTGAATATTCTGATCTGGAAAATAATGATCTAGTTTTTTAGTATCAGAAAATTGTTCAAGCATCCTAGAGTAACTGAGATTGTGAGCAATCATAAGGAAATCATGCTTAGCTATTTTTCTTAGAATCGGAATGATCCAATTTACCGAACCAAGGTCTTGACTGTAAATTAGTGTTTTGCCCAATTTCTTTATTAATTCTTTAATTTATTAGCATTGCATTGAATCTTTTTGACAGCTGAGAAAAATTCATCGATTTCTTTTTCAGAGTTCGGATATTTACAAACATCTGTTGTGATAATTTCCTCAAAGTATAAATTCTCAGCGATAGGGCAACTGCCAAATTTATAATTAGTATTCTCAGGTAAGTTGATTTTAAATTTTGTACTTTTGTCTAAATCTTCCAGTCCGTAGCCCTGATAAGATTGATCGATTTGTTGCATGTGAATTTGATAAATTGGCTGTAAGTGAACAGGAAGAACGTAACCCTGAGCTATAGAGATTCCTTCTGCTTGCATTGCCTGAACGAATCTTTCTCTGCTAATACCTAATTTTTCCTTTTTAAACTTAATTGGAAATAAATAAAATCCGTGACTACACTTCTCTTTTATTGTTGGAGGACAAAGGAAGTCTATTTCTTCCAATCTTTCTATCAATTCCTTTGCTAAAGATTGTCTAATATCATTTAGCATCCCTAACTTTTTTAACTGAATGTTACCTATTGCAGCCTCAATTTCTGTCATTCTGTAGTTATAGCCTATGATATCTCCCATATCTAATCTACCCGAAGGACCTATTACAACTTCTCCATGATTTCTTAGATATCGCATACGATCTGCTAAATCTTCATCTTCTGAAATTGCGAAACCACCCTCGCCTGTTTGTATTGCTTTATGATAATTAAGGCTAAAAACACTAATATCGCCATAATGACCGCATAGTTTATTTTCATATTCAACAAGGGGGGATTGTGCTGAATCTTCAATTAGCATTAAATTATATTTATCTGCTATAGCTTTAAGCTTAGTAAGAGAAGACCCATGACCAAAGATATTTACAGTCAAGATAGCTTTAGTGTTTGATGTAATTAATGATTCAACAAGATCTGGATTGATTCCATAGGTTTCATCCTCAATATCACAAAAAACTGGGGTAGCATTACACATTAATATAGAAGAAGCTGTAGCAGACATAGTAAATGGTGAGGTAATGACTTCATCACCAACTCCAATGCCTGAAGAATAAATGGCAGCATGAAGACCCGACGTTGCAGAGTTAAAAGTTACAGCATAGGATGACTCGAAAACATCACATAAGCTGCTCTCAAAAGATTGGATTGATTTACCGCCTAAAAATCTCTCCCCAGGTCTTGCCGAAAAACCAGATAAATGTTGTGATCTGAGAACCTCAATAACAGCTTCCTCCTCTTCTTTACCTATCTTAGTGGTATGCTCAGAGTATGCCTTATCCCTTATTGGCTTTCCGCCAAATATTGCCAATTTATCATTCATTTAATAATTTTTTACCCCATCAGAGTTAGTAGATCTTTATTCTTATTAACCATTTCAATAATGTCTCTAAAATCAAAGTTTGAATCATGCTTATAAAGTTCCTCAAAAATAATATTGATCAAACGAAAATTTTTTTCTAGATTCACAGCAAAATGTAAATCTGGATGATTAAGATAGTCCCACTTATCAATAGGCTCAATAAAAGAAACGTTATATTTGTCAGTATTTTCAAAAATAAATGAAGTTGGGTGCTTATCAGAATTAATATATTCAGGAAATGATAGATATTTTTCTGCTACCTCCTTCTTGTATATTTGGACCCTAATACCAACGGGAAAACCAATCTGTTTTCTATTAAACTGTGGATATTCTTTTGTCAAATTAGCAGCATAATCCGAGTCAGTTTTGTTAAATAGGTCGACTACATCATCTATAAGCTCGCTATGAACTAGTGGATTATCCCCTAAAATCTCAACTATTGATTCAGAGCCAAAATAATTGGCAGCACCAATTATTCTTTCCATAATATTATCTAAAGAACCTCTATAACATGGAATATTGTTAACTTTAGCAAACTCTTCTAATTTATCATCAGACTCAAGATTACTTGTAACAATGCAAGTTTCGTCAATAAGTTTTGATTTCCTAACTCTATGAATTAAATGCTCAATCATTGGTTTACCTAGTATTGGCATTAAGTTTTTCTCTGGTAGCCTAGAGGAGTTTAATCTTGCAATTATGAATGCTGCTGTTTTCATTTTGAGATAATCTAATTTTTCCTTATCAAACCTAGTCTAATTTCATCGATATATTTGCCATCATAAAAAAAACTCTCTTTTAAGAGTCCCTCTTCTATAAATCCATTATTCAAGAATATCTTTTTTGAAGGTTCATTTTCTGACCAACAACCTGCTTGTAATTTCCTCAAGTTGAGCTTATTAAAAGCATGTTCGATCATCATTGAAACTGCTTCTGTTCCATATCCCCTTCCAGCATATTTATTTTCTCCAATAATAATACTTATAGATCCTTTTCTATGGGTCCAGTCAATCCCATGTAAGCCAATGATACCAATCAGTGTTTTTTCTGAGATCTCTTCTATGCCAAGCAATATGTCATTCTTGCTTTTGTTAATATTTGCCAAATGATTTTTTTGTGTTAAAACACTAAATGGAAATTGGCCTTTATTCATATATTCAAGAACCTTATCGTCATGCAGCCATTTGAGCCAGATACTTATGTCCTCTTCTTCAAGAATTCTCAAACCTAAGGAGTTTTTTTTACGAAAGTAATTTGTCATACATAACCTATACAATAATTATAATCAGTACATTCTAATTGTCTGCAAATAGAGAAACAATTTTTTCACTAGACATATTTATAGCTATTGGCCTAGATTCAAGAAATAATAAGTCCTCTTGAGTATCAAGATCCAATTTGATCTCAGGATGTCGAATTTTTCTGTTTGGAGGATCAAAAGTCTTAATACTGTATTTATCCTCATTATCCCAAATATAATTGAAAATATGCTCTCGATGCTCCTCTTGATCAGCCTTCTTATTTATTGAGTTTAAAACATCTATAGAAATAATTTCAGCGCCTAGACCATTTGGGTATAGGTTATTTATTGGTACATGATTGTAGGCATAATCACAATTTTCAGAAAAATAGAAGTCAATAAGATTATCTATTTCTTCAGGAGAAACAAGAGGATTGTCAGCACAAATTCTTACAACATGAGTAGCGTTGAATAAAGATGCTGCCTGATGAAATCTAGTAAGCACATCAAATTCACTTCCTCGATGGATTCTTACATTGATAGATTTCAGGAAAGAATAGAGCTCATTATCATTATCTCCTTTTGGTATTGTTACTATTACCTGTTCAATCTTTTTTGCATTCAATACTCTGCTAATAACCCATCTAATGATAGGAATACCATGAAGTTCAATGAGCATTTTATTCTTAAGTCTTGTAGATCCCATCCTTGCTTGAATAACTGCTATCACATGTTTTTTTTTACTTTTATTCAAAGAAGTTCCTCTTTATTAAACAGAGAGAATATTGTGTTAAGGACTCTTGTTTTATTATTCGAAAAATCAAATTTTTCAGTTCTCTTGAATAAAATTTTTCTAAAGTCATTTGAGCTTACAACTGACTTTAAATTTTCTAAAACAAGTTTCGTGGTTTTGCTTTGATCATATTCGCCAACATTAATAAACCCGTTCTTAAGAACAGAGAATTTATGTGTGGTTTCTTGTACATTCTGTGCAACAACTATCGCAGGTATATTCATGTGAGCTAATTCATAGAGTGTCCTGCCATTTGAGGTTATTGCAAAATCTGTCTCCTCCATAATTGAAGAAATAACTCCAGTTGCATTGGTAAAATCAATATGTTCTGTATTACTGGTTTCTAAGAATTCCTTAACCTTATCAGTATTCTGAAAACCTGGGCCCAAAACTAGTTTTATAGTAATGTCTTTCTCGTGACAGAAATTACTAATAGATTTTAAAATAGGTAACGATAAGTTATTCGGATCTGTTCCACCAAAGGTTAACAATAATGTCTTCAATTTTTTCCTTAATATATTAGGTCTGGCGTCATTAAATTCATCCCTGAGAAAATAAAATTCTCTCCCCCATAGAATATTATTAGATTCAATTTGTGGTATATCGAATAACTCGTTTATTGTAAGATCAGTAGCTGTTGCACCATCACCAAAATCCTCAAAATTGACCACTAATGCTCCAGATTTTTTTAGAGCTTCTATATCAGATATTGAGGAATCCAAAATATCATTGATGATCATATCTGGTTTAAGTCCAATAATTTCTTGTAAGATCTTAGGAGAGCCAAAGGTTTTTAGTAAATAATTTGTTTTAGATAAATAATCGATAGCAATATTATTATCCTCTGTACAAACAAAAATTACCTCATGATCTATAATCTCATTTGCTAGTGCCAATGACCTATATATGTGACCCATTCCAGTGTAATCATCTCCAATCACTCGGATAATAATTTTTTTTCTATTGAGTAATTTTTCTGATACCCACCAATCTTCTCTGGATTGTATTTCTGAGCATCCCTCAGACATCTTATATTTTAATACTCTAAATGACTCTGCTTTTGAGGATTCCAATATTGATGTATGAAAGATTGAAAAACCATTAAATTCTACATAATGTCTTCTTGTGTTTCTATTTATAAATTCATTCTTTAAAGCTGTCTCACCATTATCATATATTTTATGGCTGTCTATTCTCACTGGCTGAAGAATGAGTTCCTTCTGTGATAGCAAGTATTGACTAGCATCCTTTATAGAATTTGGCTTAGTTAAAGGAGCAAAAGGGGATAATGAAACTATGAAATCATGCTTGCTAAGAACCTCATAATTACTTTTTAGGTTATCTAACCTATCTAGTTTTTTGTCAAAAGATAATTTCTTAATATGATTACGTTCAGCTATTAACAATACCTCTTCGTCACCAGAAAGAATATATATAGAGTTAATAGGGATATCTAGATCCCTTGAAAGATTTATAGAACGTTGGATGAGTGAAGTTCCGCTTAATCGCCTTGTTAATACATTTAAAAAATCATCTAGTACACGATCAGCATAAATAACTACAGCGAACGATTTCATCTAGATAGAGACCAATACTTTTTTTGTTGCCTCAATCATGTATTCAAAGTCATTGTTCGTCATCCATGAATGAAAAGGGAAGGAAACCATATTGTCAAAAAACTTGTCAGAGTTGGGGCAGTTTGCTTCTCCAAAACCTAATTTTTCATAAAATGGATACCTATTTAGAGGTTGATACTGAACTATGCACTGTATTCCATAATCTCTAGAGATAGTCCTTATAAACTTATCTCTTTGATTATCAAGTAACATTGCAGAAAGTTGATGATAGTTATGTCTCTCATCTGCAACCCTATGGAATCTTATTTGCTCAAAACTCGCTAGTTCATCAATAAACTGCAAGGCTCTATTTCTTTTATGATTATTAATTTGACTTAACCTTTTTAAAAGAAGAGAGCCTAATAGGGACTCAGCTTCCCCAATACAATAATTCCCTGGCCAGAAATTAGATTCTAAATTTCCTGGCAAATCAACATTGCTCATTGCAGGAATCCAATAATCTTCGTTTGGCTGACGCTCATATAAACATCCACCGTTATGTCTAATCATCGGAATTAATTCTGCTAATTTATTATCCTTAACAGTAAGCATTCCTCCTTCTCCAAGAGTTGTAATATTTTTTGCAGAATGGAAAGAAAAAACACCAAAGTCTCCTATTGCTCCAGAATATTGATCTTTATATTTTGCTCCAATTGATTGGGCAGCATCTTCAATAAGAATAATATTATTTTCTTCAGCAATCTTTTGTATTTCATCCATTTCAGCTACATAACCATATAAATGAACTACAATAATTGCCTTTGTTCTAGGGCTAATGCAATTAGATATAGTCTCAGCAGTAATAACCCTAGTCTGGAGATCAATATCACACCAAACAGGTTTTGCTTTCCTTTTTAAAAATGGATAAGCGGTAGATGTAAATGTATGAGCTGGTATTATAATTTCATCATCTTCATTTAAATTAAAAATTTCAGCAATAATCTCTAATGCAGACGTAGCATTATTAACTGCAAAAGCATTGTTTGCAGAAAAATATTTTCTAAAATTTGCTTCAAATTGATTCAAATGAGCCCCTTGCGTCAAATTTAAATCTGATCTCATGAGCTCAGTTACAGCTGAAATTTCCGATTCAAGAAATTTATGAGATCTTCCCGAAAATGGTATTTTATAATTCATTTATTAAATTGATTTAAAGATTTCAATAACTTTTTCTTTGTTTAGTATTTCTCTAAATTCTTTACCAAGGGCATTATATAGAGGTTTTTCATGAATTATTGTAGCTTCATATAAGGAATCATATTCATCTTTTGTAAGATTTGCACAAAGGCCTTTGGGAAGAGTAATATTTTGTTTCTCTAGCATTTCTTTAAACTCAATGTGCTGCTCAGGATAAAACTCTCCCAGTACATTTAAAACAATGCAATTAGAAATACAATGATGTGTGTCTAAAACAACACTAAGCCCTGCAGAAAAGGGGTGCACGACACCAACATATGTGGTCGCAATTGCACACCCCCCTAGATATGAAGCTATCATTAATTTTTCTCTATTTGTGTCAGACATCATGTCTTTATCAAAAAAAACTTCTTTGCAAAGATCTATGGCCATCTTTGAATATGTGTCACCAATGGCATTTCTATAGCTGCCAGTAAGAGCCTCAATACAGTGTATATATGCATCCATTCCTGTATAGAAATATTGATCTCTCGGAACAGTTTTTGATAATGTAGGATCTAAGATTACCTCGTTAAAAACAGTTTTATCACTGTTCATTCCAAGCTTTAGACCATTTTCTTTGTTAGTCATAACACAAGTCCTAGTTGCTTCAGCTCCAGTTCCTGAAATCGTTGGTATACCTATTTTGTATATTCCTGGTTTTTTAACTAAATCCCATCCTTGGTAATCTTTTGCTCTTCCACCATTTGTCAACAGATTAGAAATAGCCTTAGCTACGTCCATAGTAATACCTCCACCCATCCCCACAACTGCCACTGGATTATAGAAAGTAACTGATGATTGCATAATTTCGTTTCTAATTTTGTCGATGTACTGGGTGGTAGGCTCATGCTTTGTTTCTACATAAATTAATTGATCCATATCGGAAACAGGAAGGCTGTTTAAAATTTCAGAATTAATAAAATATTCATCAATAAAATAGATTACGTAATCGTTTTTTTCTTTCTTCCGCCCTAAAAGCAGGCTGTTCAATTCGCCTACAGAACCCTCTCCAAAAATAAAGTTTTCAACATTTTTGGATCTTTTGACACCAGTATCTAGGATATTAACCATAATCAGACTTTACACTTTTCGAGAAAGTATTGGATTGTTATGTCTAACCCTTCATCTATCTCAATTGATGGGTAATAAGATAACCTATTATTTGCTTTTTCTATTGAAGCTAGTGAATGCCTAATATCACCCTTTCTGAATTCTCTATGAATAATTTTTGGAGGTTGTGATATTGAACTTTGTTTTTGTATAGAATTTATAATTGAATCTAATAACTGATTTAATGTAATTCTTTTGCCACAAGCAATATTGTAATTCTGGTTTACTGCAGCCTTGTTTAAAGTAAGTGCAGATAAAATATTAGCTTGAATAACATTATCAATAAAACAAAAGTCTCTAGAGGTTTCACCATCACCATTTATATGTACTTCCTTACCATTAATGACTGAATCTATCCATAAAGGTATAACTGCGGCATAATCTCCTGTTGGGTCTTGTCGCTTTCCAAAAACATTAAAATATCTTAAACCAATGTAGTCTATATCAAAGTTATCAGCAAAAACTTCTGCATAAATTTCATTCATTAACTTTGTCGCTGCATAAGGACTAAGAGGGTTTCCAATACTATCTTCTTGTTTTGGTAGAGCCTCATTATCACCATATACAGAGCTAGAGGAAGCAAATACAATTCTTTTAACTTTATTCTTTACGCAAGATTGTAGAATATTAATAAAACCATTGAGATTATTTTCATTAGTGGCTATTGGGTTTTCTAGAGATCTATTGACTGAACCTAAGGCAGCTTGATGTAAAACAAAGTCTTGGTTTCTACAGACTTCCATACATATATTTAAGTCTTTTATATCTCCCTCAATTAGAGTGAAGTTATCTTTAAACGAATTATCTTTAAGCGAATTAATCACTTGGTCTATATTATGCTGAAACCCCGTCGAGAAATTATCAAGTCCTACTACTTTTTGATTATGATTGAGTAAAAATTCGACCAAATGAGATCCTATAAAGCCAGCAGCACCAGTAACAAGCCAACTTGATTGATTTAGATGGAGATTATCTTCCATTTTATTTAATTCTTTCATTTATAGTCTTCCATCTGTCTGATCAATCGGAAAAATACTATTAAGATCATAGATTACAGATTGTTTTTTACAGAATGATTTAAAGAAATGAATGTCTTTTTCTAGGAATATATTATGAGAAACCGCTATTAAAATCGCATCATAATAATCTTTGTTGGGTTTTATGGTCATTTCAAAATCATAAAGATTAGCAACCTCATTTGAGTCAACATTAGGATCATAAATATCTACTCTTGAAAAGTTATGATTTTTCAAAGCATTGTATACATTGAAAACTCCTGTATTCCTTATATCAGATATGTTTGGCTTAAATGAGAAGCCACATATTAAAACTTTAGATGTTTCAACCCCCATTCCTTTATTAGTTATTAACTCCTTAACTCTATCTGCCACATAAGATCCCATCCCATCATTGGTTCGCCTTCCTGCTAAAACTATTTGTGGGTCTATTCCTAACTCTTTAGATTTGTAGGTAAGATAATACGGATCAACACCAATACAATGCCCTCCTACTAAACCAGGATGAAATGATAAAAAATTCCATTTTGTTGAAGCTGCCTCTAGTACTTCAGAGGTATCTAAATCAAGTTTATAAAAAATTTGTGCAAGCTCATTTATTAAAGCTATATTCACATCTCTTTGAGTGTTCTCGATTACTTTTGCAGCTTCAGCAACCTTGATTGAACTAACCTTATGAGTTCCAACTTTTATTATAGTTTTATAAAGATTATCTACCCTTTCAGAGGTATGAGTAGTTGAGCCAGAGGTAATTTTTAGGATACTGGTTAAATTATGCTCACTATCTCCAGGGTTAATTCTTTCCGGGCTATACCCAACAAAAAAATCTCTGTTATATTCTAGACCTGATGTTTCCTGTAAAATAGGAACACATATCTCCTCGGTGCATCCTGGATAAACAGTAGATTCATAAATTACCAAATCGGTTTTATTTAGAATAGATCCAGTGAGTTTTGAGGCTGATTTAAGAAGGTTTAAATCTGGATTTTTAGAACTATCAATAGGAGTCGGTACTGCGATTATATATACAGAACATTCCTTGAGTTCTTTGATATCTGAAGTAAAAAAAATATTCTCATTGGGTTTAGAGCCTTCCATAGAAACCTCACCCGTTTTATCAAAGCCTCTATTTAGCTCTTCTATCCTTTGTAGATTCAAATCAAAACCAATCACAGTATGATGTTTTGAGAATGCTACTGCTAAAGGTAGTCCGACATAACCTAAGCCAATGACCCCAATTGTCTCGTCTATCTTCTGAATCATTTGTTTAGCCTTTTTTGGTTATTAGAAAATTCAAAAAATATTAAGTGGTCCTGTAAAAAGACACGAAAGAACTAAAGAGTAAGCCTATTAAAGCTCCAAATATTACGATCAGTGATCTTTGAGGTCTTATCTTCTTATCTGGTACAAATGCTGGATCTATAATTTTAAATGCATAATCATCTCTAGTATTTGCAATCATGATTTTTTGAGTTTCTCTAGCAATCATTTGGTTTAGCAATTGCTTCATCTGAACTACTTTAACTTCCAGTAATTCATTGTTTAAAAAACCAATATTCTTTTTCGCCTCCTTAATTGCCATATCTCTTAGATGGTTATTAGCAGTTCTCATAAAACTATTTGCCCACTCGGCAGCACTATTTGGATCGTTCAAATCAACTGTAACAGAGAGTAGTCCGCTTCTTTTATCAAAAATTATATTTTGCACTCCATTTAAATCTTTTAATATATCGTCAAAAGTTGGTATTCTCACTCCTTGCTTCCAATTATTAGATTCTTTATCCCATGCCTCAGGGTAGAGTTTTTCTAAAATATTATTTCCTTCTAGAAAAATTTTTGTAAACTGTTTTGATTCAATAACAGCTATATTTGTTTCTATCTCTAGTTGCCCTCCAGAGAGGTCAATACCTGCCATCGAGGCAAGGCCTGCAAATTGATCTCCAATCCCACTTAATGGAGATGACATTTGGCTTTCAGATGATGCTGGAACAGCCAGTATGCTAGCTCTGTAAACATTCTCTATAGAAATAGCATAAAATATTGCAGCAATTGTTGAAATAACAGTAACCGATAGAATAGTTCTAATATTCTTTTTTATAGAGACCCAGACATCTAACAAATTTATTGCATCAGATTCAGGTTTTATATTTACTTCAGCTTTCATTTTTTCCAGTATAATCTTGCTTAAGTTTGTATATTAATTAAGTAAGAAAGAGTAAGAATAATACGTAATTTAGAACATATAAAGGTTTTTAAAATCACTAAGATCATAAAAAATATTATTTAATGAGGAATAAGAAAAAAATTTTTGGCATTGGGCTTCCAAGAACAGGATCAACAAGCCTTGCAGAAGCTCTTAGAATGCTAGGATACAAAGGAAGTAATTTTTGCTCATTAAATAATATTCATACCGTTGATAAAACAGAAGAGAAGAAGTCATTCCAGATTGATAACTCATTCTTTAAAATCTACCAAAATTTATTTGAACAAAATTCTAATGCTAAATTCATACTAACTATTCGTGATAATTCTTCATGGAGAAAATCTATGTCTGGCTTTGAATACGACAATAATATTCTTCCAAATATCAATAAATATAAAGATGAGGTTAAAAAATTTTTTAGAAGTAAAAATGCTGAGGATCAGTTACTAATGATCAATCTGACAGAATTAAATGATAAAGAGAAATGGAATATGATATGTGATTTCCTAAATGAAGAGAATGTGCCAAATCTTACCTTTCCGCATATAAGTATAAAAGTTAAATAAGCCTAGTTATTAAAACTAGATACAGCTGCTGCAGCTACTGCTAACTGATAAATAACTTGGGTAGCGTTCTGAGTTGCTTTCAAAGCAGAGAAAGCCTCAACTCTTGGTGGAACAACTATTGTATCTCCCGGCTCTAATCCTGAGCGATTCCTGAAAAAACCTGAGGGATTAAGATTTTTAATCGTTCCATTAGCAGCAATTATATATGAATCATCTGATGCATATGGGTTTGGACCGCCACTTAAATTCAGGTAGCTATCAACGTTAAGATTACTATCAAATATAAACGTTCCGGGCGAAAAAACTTCTCCAATAACCGTTACACTATTCGAAATCTGAGGTATAACTATTGTGTCTTTATCTTGCAGATTAATTAGAACTTCGTCTTTTGAGCCAAACAAATAATCTTCTAAATCAAATACTAATCTTCCAATCGCTTCTGCTGAAGTCACTTCCTCCTGTATGGAGTTTAGAATGAATTGGTCTTGAAGTGCACTATTGCTTGAATCATCAGCATTGGCTCCTAATAATAATAGTTGCTTCCTAAGTTGTTCAGCTGCTTGACTTAAGTTCTCCTCTTCCTTTATTTTTAGTGACTGCCTAGTAAATATTGCGCCTTTAGCAAAAGCTTTTGAGGTTAAGCCGCCTGCTCTACTAATCAAAGAGCTAAGAGTTTCACCTTCTTCTATGGAATAGATACCAGGGAAAAATACCTCGCCCTGTATTACTACACTTTCTATTTCTCTGTTTGCAGATTTAAATACAATTTGATCGCCTGTTTTAATTTGATATTTAAAATTATTTGGATCGTTAAGGTCTATGTCCCTTCTTTCAAATCTAAGCTTATTGAAATCAAGAATAGAGGATGTTATTTCCACTGACTCCAAAAAAGTATTGTCTTTTAGTCCCCCTGAAGCATTAAGTGCATCTTGAATATTCATTCCTTCAGAAATAGGATACTTACTAGGATATCTTACATTCCCAGAAACAAATAGAACACTTGCATTGTTTTGGTTGGTGTAACTTGTTTCATCTTGTAATCTCTTTACCACTTGATTGATGTAATTCTCTCGAAAAGTTTGCTCAGGTGTGAATTCATAATCATACTCTCTTTCAACATTAGCAATTTGTTGTAATAACTGCTGCTTTTCTAGATAAGACTCTGCAGTTTCTTTATCACCAATCTCGAGTAATTTTTCTTCTATATCTTTAATTTTTTCTTCTATTTTTGAGAAGACAACTATTTTATCCTTCGGCTCAATTAAAAATCCCTCTGATTCAACCGAAGGCTGAGAACTATAATCAAACTGAAAAGTCTCCATGGAACCGCCGCCATATTCTCTTACTAATAAAATATATTTAAGATCAGTATTAGATAAAAACCCCCCACTTTTTAAAATGAGGTCGTCGATTGACATGCCTTTGAACCATTGGTAAAAGCCTGGTCTTTTAAAATGGCCTGAGACAATTACTGAATCTTCATATGACTCACTTACTGAAGGCACAAATATATTATCGCCTTGGAAAAGTTCTATTGATTCCTCCTCAGATAGCTCGAGGTTGATATCAATTATTTTGTATGAGCCATTCATAGAAACTCTTTTGATTTGGCTCTGCTGTTGATACGCATTAGGTTTGTAACCACCTGAATAAACTAATAGATCTTTTAATGAATCGCTTTCTAGCACTTCAAAGTTATAGCCTCTATTTACTTCACCAGATATTGAAACAGTTTTACCTTTAGCAGGAATAAATATTATATCCCCTTGTTGAAGCCTAACATCGTCAGTATTATCTCCCTTCAATAAAAGATCATATAGATCAATATCTCTAATAGTTATGCCATTTCTTTTAAGCAATATCTTTCTAAGAGAGCCATTTTCTTTCACCCCTCCACTTAAAAACAATGCGTTTGTAACCGTTGATAATGAACTTACAACATAAGACGAAGGCTTCTCCACTTCTCCTAAAATATATATTCTAATTGAGCTGAGTTCCCCCATACTGACATTAGCGGTTGTGCCAATTAAATCAGATTCAACTTTTTGCTTTATAACTTCTTTCATTTCTTTAAATGAAAGCCCCGCAACTATTATTGAACCTATACCGGGAATTGCTATTGTTCCATTTCTAGCTACTTCAAGAATAAACTCATCATTATCATTGCCATAAAAGAAAATATTTACCTCGTCACCATTACCAATAATGTAATCGGATGGAACAGCAGCATTTAGAATTGGTTTTAGTGGTGAAGCATTCTCCTTAAATAGATTGTAGCCAAAGTTTTTCAGGAAAGTTTGATCTACAGTTTTATAGTTTGGCTCATCATCAAAAGTCAGAGCAGATTCCTGATCCTGAATTGATTGCAGCAGTATTTTTCTTTTATTTGTGGAAAGTTCTTGGAACTTTTGCATTCTCTCAGCCTCTTCCAGAACTAGTACTTTTTGTTCATCAGTTAAGTTTTGGAAAATCTCTATGTATTCTTCATTGTTATTTGTGGATTCTGTTAAATCTTTAGTTTCTAGCTCATCGTCGAGTTCTTCTTCAAGCTTGCCATCAGAAACCTTCTCTTTTGATTTGCTAATTGGCTTATCAATATCACCAAGCGCGCTGGTAATATCCCTTAAATCTAATGACTGCGAGAAAACACCATCAGAAAAAAGAAATAGTGCACAAAAGAGGTAAACATATGGTTTTAAAATTATATTCATCTTATTCAAAATTAATTTATAGAGTGCTATTTTAGTTATTTTTTAAGGTGTATTCAAAAAAATTACAATTGGTTACATTATTAAAAAACGAAGTTCGGTGTTGATATCTTATTTACCCTTTACTCACAAAAAATTAGAGGCTATAAAATTCTCGATACCACTTAACTAATTCTTTTATTCCCTCTTCAATATTTGTTTCTTTCAAAGAGCCAAAAATTTGGTTATATTCGCTCATATCTGCATAGGTCTCTATCATGTCACCAATTTGAAGAGGCACAAGTTCTTTTTTTGCCTTGATACCAAGCTCCTTTTCAACTATCCCAATAAAATCAAGCAGTTCAATTGGATGGCCTCTACCTATATTATATATCTTCCAAGGAGCAGAACTTGAGTTTGATTGCGGTCTTTCAGAATCCCATGATGGGTTTGGCTCTGGCTTTTTTTTAATTACACTCACAATACCATTTATGATGTCGTCAATATAAGTAAAATCCCTTTTATGCTTTCCAAAATTATTAACCATTATTTTTTCGCCCTTAATAATTTTATTAATAAACAGCATAGGAGCCATATCTGGCCTACCCCAAGGTCCATAAACAGTAAAAAACCTTAGTCCTGTTGTTGGAATATTATAAAGATGAGAATATGCATGAGACAGACTCTCGTTAGATTTCTTTGTCGCTGCATAAAGGTTCATTGGATGGTCAATAGAAGAAGTTGGTTTAAAAGGTATATTGGTAGTTGCTCCATAAACCGAACTAGAAGAAGCATAAATGAGATGCTCTAATTCAAGTTTTTTTGATAACTCTAAAATATTAAAAAAGCCCAATAGATTTGATTTAATATAAGCATCTGGGTTTTCTAGTGAATAACGAACACCTGGTTGTGCTGCTAGATTAATAATTATGTTTGGTTCAAAATCTAACGCAACTTCAAAAAGAGGGTCCTTTTCTGATATATCAATTCTAGAATGTTCATAGCTAGGATGGTTTTTATGTCTGCTAACCCTCGCTGACTTAAGATTTGGGTCGTAATAATCATTATGGTCATCAATGCCTAAAACTGTATACCTAGAATCTAGAAGTTTTATTGTTAATGCGGAGCCGATAAAACCTGCTGAACCAGTAACTATTATTTTCTTGTTTGGCATCTTATATTAATGTAATTACCTTTCAATACAGCGAAAGAATAAAATGGAGTTTTGCTCTGTTAAGTAGTTATATTACTCTATAATATGCTTAAGAAAACGAAGAAAATTGAAAAATCTCAGGAGAACTAGATATGGACTTTGGCTTAAATAATAGATTATCAAAAATATTCAGGCCTGAAACAGGAAAAACAGTAATGCTAGCTGTTGACCATGGATACTTTCAGGGTCCAACAACGGGCTTAGAAAATTTGCAAAAGACAATTCAACCTCTTACACCCCATGCTGATTGTTTATTTATTACAAGAGGGATGCTTAGGAATGCTGTTGATAGCCAGTTAAATGCTTCCATTTGTCTAAGGGTTTCAGGAGGGCCTAGTATACTGCAAGAACTCTCAAATGAGGACATTGTGGTATCAATGGAAGAGGCGTTAAGATTGAATGCATCTGGAATTGGTATGTCTATTTTTGTTGGTGCAGAGAATGAGGATAGAACTATATCAAACTTAGGGCGCCTCATTAGTGAAGCAGAAAAGTATGGAATGCCAGTACTGGCAATTACTGCTGTTGGAAGAGAGATGGCGAGAGATTCAAGGTACTTAGGCCTTGCCTGCAGAATAGCTGCAGAGATCGGAGCAAGAATAGTAAAAACATATTATTGTGAAGATTTTTATAAAGTAGTAGAAAGTTGCCCTGTGCCAATCGTAATGGCCGGAGGAAAAAAAATTGATGAGAAAGATGCTCTACAAATGACTGAAAATGCTATAAAAGAAGGCGCCTCCGGAGTCGATATGGGTAGAAATATTTTTCAAAGCAAAAAACCAGTTTCGATGATGAAAGCAATTGAAGCAATAGTGCACAAAGGAGCAAGCGCAAAAGAAGCTCTTGAGCTATACAGCAAGGGTTAAATGATGAGTGGCAACACCAATCAAAAATCAATGACATTGGTTGCTGAGTATCACAGTAATTCAGATATCAGAATCAAAGAGATAGCTAGGCCAAATATCAATGATCATGAAGCTCTTGTAAAGATGGAAGCATGTGGTATTTGTGGCACCGATGTAATGGAGTGGTATAGGAAGAAAACTGCGCCTAAAGTATTGGGTCATGAGATGAGTGGCTCTATTGTTCAACTTGGTAAAAAAGTAGAAAATTTTAGCTTAGGCGACAGAGTATTTGTTTCTCATCATGTTCCTTGTTTTGATTGTTACTATTGTAAGAATAGCAAGCATTCAGCATGCGACTCTCTTCATGCAGGAAATTTTTATCCAGGAGGATTTGCAGAATATATCAAAATTCCTGAGGAGAATCTAAATTATGGGACGTTTAAACTTCCAGAAAAAATGACCTATAACGAAGCGGCAATGATAGAACCTATGGCATGTGCAGTTGCAGGTCAAAATATGTTGCATTTGAAAGATAATCAAACAATCTTGATTATAGGATCGGGAATTTCAGGATTGTGCCACATTATTCTTGCAAAAATGAAAGGTCTAAATGTTATTTCAACAGATATCTCAGATTATAGAGTTGATCAAGCAAAGTATTTCGGTTCAGATTATAGTTTTCATGCTGACAAGATTAGTGCTGATAAATTTAGAGAAATAAATCGTGGAAGATTGGCTGATGTTGTAATTAATTGTGCTGGGAATAAGTCAGCTGTTGAAAATGCTTTTAAGTATTTAGATAAAAAAGGAGAAATATTATTCTTTGCCATCCCCTCAAGTAGTATTGAACTGCCGTTCGCAAATCTTTGGAGAAATGAAGCTTCATTATTCTTTAGCTATGGCGCAGCAACTAACGATATAAAAACTACAATTGATCTATATAATGAAGGCAAGATAAATTTTGAAAAGATGATCACACATCAGATCAAACTCTCAAACATTATAGATGGATTCAAGCTTGTTGAAGCAGCTCATGATTCAATAAAAGTAGTTATAAATCCAGATACTAATTAATCAAAAGTAATTCGGGCTTATGAAAGTTAAAGATAAACATTACAGAACTATTTGGCAATCTAATCAAAATAAAAATGTCGTCAAAATTATAGATCAAAGATTACTTCCTTTTGAATTCAAAATCATAAGTCTAAAAACCTATCAAGATGCTATTGAAGCAATCTATGATATGGCAGTAAGAGGGGCTCCCCTAATAGGAGGGACAGCAGCTTGGGGGATGTACCTTGCTTGTCTAGAAGCAAAGCAAAATAAAGACTGCAAAAAATTTATTCTGCAAGCTAGTAAAGAATTAATGTTATCAAGACCAACTGCCGTAAATTTGAGATGGGCTATTGAAAGAATCAATAAAGCCATAAGAACAACGGACAATATTAATGAGATTATTAAGATAGCTGAAGTGGAGGCTAAAAAAATATGTGATGAAGATGTAGAAAATTGTGAACGCATAGGAAAACATGGGTTAGAACTAATAAGAAAGATTGCTAATAAAAAATCGGACGGTGTAGTTAATATTTTGACTCATTGTAATGCTGGGTGGCTAGCAACAATTGATAGGGGTACAGCTACAGCCCCAATTTATGCTGCGAGAGATGCTGGGCTTGATATTCATATTTGGGTTGATGAAACAAGGCCAAGAAATCAAGGTGCTGGTCTCACTTCTTGGGAGTTTATTCATGAAAACATACCTCACACACTGATAGTTGATAATGCAGGAGGTCATCTTATGCAACATGGGCTTATTGATTTATGTATAGTTGGCAGCGACAGGACAACCAGAACAGGGGATGTAGGAAATAAAATAGGAACATATCTCAAAGCACTTGCGGCACATGATAACAACGTCCCTTTTTATGTTGCTCTACCAGATTCAACTATAGACTGGGAAATACGTAATGGTATAAAAGAGATACCTATTGAAGAACGTGATACAAAAGAAGTAAGCCATATAAATGGATTAGTCGGCAATAAAGTAGAAAGCATCAAAATCACTCCAAATGGAACTACATGTAAAAACTTTGCTTTTGATGTAACTCCTGCTAAATATGTTTCAGGGTTGATTACCCCGAGAGGAATAACTAGAGCCAATGAAAATGATATTAATAAGCTTTACCCAGAACATTAAACCTAGATCATGAATAAAATAGGAATTATAGGAGGATCAGGATTAGATGATGCGCCCTTTTTTAAGAATGAGCAGAAGATAGAAATTAAAACCCCATTTGGAAAACCATCCTCCATAATAAAAGAGGGAGAAATTCAAGACCAGAAAGTAATAACTCTAGCTAGACATGGAAGAAAACATAATATTATCCCCAGCAATGTTAATTATCGAGCAAACATTTGGGCACTAAAGGAGCTAGGTTGCCGATATATATTAGCAACGACTGCAGTTGGGTCTTTAAGGGAAAAGATAAAGCCTGGACATATAGTTCTACCAAATCAGTTTATAGATTTTACTAAAAATAGAAAAGTAACTTTTTTTAATGAAGATAAAGTCATACATACCCCTATGGCTGAACCGTTTAGTAAGGAAATTACTAAAATATTAAGTGATGTTGCTGATAGTCTTGGTATCAAAACTCATAAAAATAAAACCGTTATCACCATTGAGGGTCCTAGATTTTCAACAAAAGCAGAAAGCCATATGTTCAGATCTTGGGGTGCTGACATTATTAATATGAGTAGCTGTCCTGAGGTAGCATTAGCAAATGAAATAGGTTTGCACTATGTCTCTATAGCTATGTCGACTGATTATGATTGTTGGAAAGAAGATGAAGAAACTGTTTCTTGGGAATTAATACAGAAAATTATGAAAGATAACTCTGGGAATGTGCTTAATATAATCCAAAAAGCTATTCCTATAATAAAAGATATAGACATCGTTTAATAAATAACAAAAAAAGAATTTATGGACATAAAAACAAAAATCAGAACTGTGCCAGACTATCCTAAAAAAGGGATAATGTTCAGAGACATCTCCACTCTACTTTCTGATTCAAAAGGTCTAAGTGAATCAATTGAAAAACTAAGTAAAAGGTACTTAGATAAAAAGAATAAAATTGATTACATCGCTGGTGTTGAATCGAGAGGTTTTATAATAGGGTCTGCGCTTGCCTTGAAATTAAATAAAGGCTTTATAATGATAAGAAAACCTGGAAAACTTCCTGGTAATGTTATTAGTCAAGAATATGAACTTGAGTATGGGAAAGATAGAATTGAAATTCAGGCCAACGCATTTAGTTCTGGCTCAAAAATACTCTTAGTGGATGATTTGATAGCTACAGGAGGCACTATAATGGCAGCAATTAAGCTTATTGAAGCATTAGGCGGTGAGATTTTTGAAACAGCATTCATTATTAATCTACCTGATTTGGGGGGAAGCAAGGAAATTTTGCAATCTGGTTATAGTTCTTATTCTCTTGTAGAGTTTGAAGGTGGGTAATAAATCATGGAATGTATATTTCTTATTGATGCACCTGTATTTCTTGAGTTTTATAGTAGCACTGCAAATTTTAGTTATAATTCGAGGAAATGCTTTTAATAATAGAGCTAGAGTCTTAATATGAATATCATAGTTACAGGTGGAGCTGGATTTATCGGTTCAGCAGTTATAAGACATTTAATTAATGATTCATCTAACAATGTTCTAAATATAGATAAGCTAACTTATGCAGGAAACTTAGACTCTCTTAAGATGCTTGATGACTGTGATCGATATCAATTTTCAAAAATAGATATTTGTGATACAAAATTATTAAATCAAGCCTTTAAAGAATTTCAGCCTGATTTGGTGATGCATCTAGCAGCTGAAAGTCATGTTGATCGCTCAATTGAAGGTCCTTCAAACTTTATAAGAACAAACATTATTGGCACATATGAGTTGTTAGAAGCTTCGCGAGCTTATTGTAATTCTTTAACAAAAGAGAGCAGAAAATGTTTTCGTTTTCATCATATATCTACTGATGAGGTTTATGGAGATCTTGGGACTGGTGACAATTTATTTACAGAAGATACTCCATATGCTCCGAGTTCCCCTTATTCAGCCTCAAAAGCAAGCTCTGATCATTTGGTAAGAGCTTGGCATAGAACATATAAGTTACCAATTATCTTGACTAATTGCTCAAATAATTATGGTCCATATCAGTTCCCAGAAAAACTTATTCCTAATATTATTCTTAATGCATTATCTGGAAAATCTATACCTGTTTATGGAAGTGGAAGTCAAATCAGAGATTGGCTATACGTTGAAGATCATGCACGTGCATTGGTTTTAGTAGCTATGAAAGCTGAAATTGGAGAAACATATAATATTGGCGGAAATAATGAGATACAAAATATTAAGGTGATTGAATCAGTATGCGATTTACTTGAAGAGCTCCATCCAGATAAACCAGAAGGCATAAGTCAATATAAAAACCTAATAGAATTTGTTGAAGATCGACCAGGCCATGATCTCCGTTATGCAATAGATGCTACCAAAATTACTGCTAAACTTGGCTGGGTTCCCCATGAAAGCTTTGAGACAGGTTTGCAAAAGACAGTTCAATGGTATCTTAATAATAGACATTGGTGGAAAGGCATTCTTAATAAATCTATTGTCTAGAGCTAAGAAACAAGGAGTAAAGATTATGAAAGGTATTATTCTAGCTGGCGGCTCTGGTACACGTCTACATCCAATTACACGAAGCGTTTCCAAACATATGCTTCCCGTATATGACAAACCAATGATTTATTACCCATTATCTGTTCTTATGTTAGCAGGTATTAGGGAAGTTCTTGTGATATCGACGCCACATGATTTACCTAATTATAAGAAGCTACTAGGTGATGGAAGTAATTTTGGAGTATCTCTAGATTACGCAGAGCAGTCCTCGCCTGATGGAATAGCTCAAGCATTCATTATAGGGCAAAATTTTATTGGAAAAGATGATGTATGCTTAATTCTTGGCGATAATATTTTTTATGGGCACGACTTTAATAAAGTACTCAAAGAAGCATCAGAAAAAAACTCAGGCGCTAGAATTTTTGGATGTCATGTTCCAAATCCAGAGCGTTTTGGAGTAATTGAGCTCAATCAAGAAGGTATTGCTATTTCAATTAATGAGAAGCCTAAGAATCCTAAATCAAATTATGCTGTTACGGGAATTTATTTTTATGATAATAACGTTATAAATATTGCTAAAGAAATAAGACCAAGTTCTAGAGGAGAGCTTGAGATCACAGATGTTAATAATACTTATCTTATTAATGGAGACCTAAATGTAACTTTAATGGATCGAGATTTTGCTTGGTTTGATACTGGAACTCATGATTCATTAATGGAAGCTAGTAATTATATTCAAACAATTGAATCACGTCAGGGAATTAAAATTGCTTGCCTTGAAGAAATAGCTTATATGAATGAATGGCTCTCATCCAAAGAATTAGAATTTATTGGTAAAAGTCTAGAGAAGACTGGATATGGTCAATATTTGTTAAGCCTTATTAGTGGAAACAAATAAATGAAAGTTTCTAAAACTAGTTTACCAGGAGTTTTAATTATAGAGCCTAATATTTTTCAAGATAATAGAGGGTTTTTTAAAGAAACTTTTCAGGTTGATAAATACAATGAGATTGGAATAGATTTATCTTTTGTTCAGGACAATTATTCTCGTTCTAAAAAAGGCACTTTAAGAGGTCTGCATCTTCAAAAGAAACATCCTCAAGGAAAGCTAGTGAGCTGCAGTGTTGGTAAAGTATATGATGTAGTGGTAGATGTTGACCCTAGTTCTAATACCTTTGGTAAATATTTTGGTACTGAATTAAGTGAATTAAATCATCTTCAATTATGGATACCTCCTAGGTATGCTCATGGTTTTTGTGTAATGTCTGAATATGCAGATTTTCAATATAAATGTACTAATCTATATTCTCCAAAAGATGAGGTGGGTTTGATTTGGAATGATCCAGATGTTGGTATTAATTGGCCAGTCGACTCTCCAATAATTTCTGATAAAGATTTAAAACTACCAACACTTAAATCAATCAAATTACTGGATGGGAAATAATGAATCAAATATTAGTTTCAGGTGCTAATGGTCAGGTTGGGTATGAATTGGTTAAACTTGGATCAAGGTACGACTTTGAGATTCTGGGATGTGATAGATCAAATTTTGATATCACTTCAACAGAATCAATTTTTAGTGCGCTAGAAAATAACAAACCTGATTTAATAATAAATGCCGCTGCATATACAAATGTGGATAAAGCGGAAATGAATAGTGAAGCTGCATATTTATCTAATCAGCACGGTGTTTTTAATTTAGCTAATGCATGTGTAAAATTAAATATCCCTCTTTTTCATATTTCAACCGACTATGTATTTGATGGAACAAAAGATAATCCGTATATAGAAACAGATCCAGTTTCCCCTATCAGCGTCTACGGTAAATCTAAATTAGCAGGAGAATCTGCAATTCGTAAGATTCTTAAAAAACATCTCATACTTAGAACTAGCTGGGTATTCTCTGAAAGAGGAAATAATTTTTTAAAAACAATACTAAAACTTGCCGATAAAAAAAAAGAAATTCAAGTAGTTCAAGACCAGTTTGGGGGGCCTACATCAGCCTCATCAATAGCGAATATTTTATTAAGATTATCTAAAATGGCATCAAATAAAAGTTTTACATGGGGCACTTATCATTTTTGTCAAAGCCCTTATGTCAGCTGGTATGATTTTGCAAAATATATTTTAGCTAACGCACATGAAGTAGGATTGCTTGACAATAACCTGGAAATTCTTCCTATATCAAGTAAAAACTACCCATATGTTGCCCAAAGACCAAGAAACTCGACCTTGTCAAACATCAAATTATTTGAAGATTTTGGGATCGAAACCCACAGCTGGAAAAACGATGTCAAAGAGATTATCCGAGTTTTAAAAGGGGTCTAGAAACTAGAATCATGTCCAATGAAATACCTAATAAACCAATTTGTGGAGTTCTTCTGGCTGCATACAATGGTGAAAAATGGATAGATGAACAGATAACATCTATTCTTCAGCAAAAAGGTGTCGATGTTAAAATCTTTATCAGCATTGATCTTTCAACAGACTCTACTTTAGAAAAAGTTCAATACTGGTCTAACAAAGATAATCGTGTGATTATTCTCCCTTTTGGAGAAAGTTACGGCAACGCTGCAAAAAATTTTTATAGGCTCATTAAAGATGTTGATACAAGTGGTTTTGATATCATTGCATTTTCAGATCAAGATGATATCTGGAAAAATGATAAGCTTCATAGAGCATGGTCAAAGATTTCTTGCAAAATTTGTGATGTATATTCTAGTGACGTAATTGCTTTTTGGGAGAATGGAAAAGAATCCCTAATCAAAAAATCTTATCCCCAAAAAAAGTATGATCATTTTTTTGAGGCAGCTGGGCCTGGCTGTACATACGTTTTTTCTTCACGGTCATTTCTTGCTGTAAAAGAATTTATCAAAGATAATTATTCAGCATCTCTTCAGATAAATTCCCATGACTGGTTGATTTATGCTTATTGCCGCTCAATAAACCTTGAATGGCTAATAGATAATAAGCCTAAAATGTTATATAGACAGCATGACAAGAATCAAGTTGGAACTAATAATAATGTCAGTGCCTATATAAAGCGCTTGAGAATTGTTAATAAGAAGCAATATAGAAAAAAAGTTACTTCTATTTATAATTTAGTAATGAAAAATTCAATCGAGCTTGATCTGGGACGAACATTTATCTTAAGAAATATTTTTGAAGTTCGTCGAAGACCTAGGGATCAAATAGCACTTTTCCTCTTCGCGATAATGAGATTATTTTGAATACTAAAAAAATTATTAACTAGCTAACTTCTAAAGTTAATAGATATTTAAAATTTAGTTAGACTATTATTAATAATTATGAAGTCAGAAGTTGTCATTATAGGTGCTGGTCATGCAGGTGGAATGGCTTCAATCTTCTTAAGAAAGATGAATTTCAAAGGATCAATAACACTTATTGGTCAAGAAGAATATATCCCATACCAAAGACCCCCTCTATCTAAGGAGTTTCTATTAGATAAGATGGCAGAAAGAAGTATGTTCTTAAAAACTGAGGATTTTTACAAAAAAAATGACATCCGGATAATTAGAAATACCTCAGTAATTAAAATAGTAAGAGAAGAAAAATCAGTAGTTTTATCGGATGGTGCAACCGTCTCTTATGAAAAACTTATCATAGCGACTGGTGGCAATGTGAATAGAATAAATTTTCCTTCTAATAACAATGAAATTTTCTATATGAGGGGCTTAAACGACGCTAAGAGCTTGAAACGTTTAATGATTAAGAGTAAAAAAGCTTTAATCATTGGTTCAGGCTTTATAGGACTGGAAGTAGCTGCAGTAATGAAAATGAAAGGTCTAGATGTAACAATTTCTGAATTTGAAGACCGAGTTCTAACAAGATCATTAACAAAATTAACAGCTAATTTCATGCAAAATAGGCACGAAAAAGAAGGGGTAAAATTTATTTTTAAAAAGAAAGTTAGCGATATTCTTGAAATAGATGGACAAAAAAAAGCTGCTTTGAATGATGGATCATACATAGATTACGATTTTATTGTTGCAGGAATAGGCATCACGCCCAATGTACAATTAGTCTCTGATGCTGGTCTGACTATAGAAAATGGCATAATAGTTGACGAAAATTGCATGACATCTGACCCATCGATTTTTGCAATAGGTGATTGCACAAATTATCCAAATAATATTATTGGTAGACGGATAAGGCTAGAATCAGTCCAGAATGCCGTGGAGCAAGCTAAGATAGTTTCTCGCTCTATTACAAAAACAGCACAACCTTATCATCAAATACCTTGGTTCTGGTCAAACCAATACGATATAAAGCTTCGCATAGCTGGAATTCTAACAAAAAATGATCTAGAAGTTGTCAGAGGAGATATATCAAAAGAAAGCTTCACTGTATTTCATATCAGAGATGAAAAAGTTATTCTTGTTGAATCAATTAATAATATAAAAGAGTTCTTAATTGGCAAAAAATTAATAGAAAAACAGTTAAATATATCTAAATATGATCTATCGGATGTGAAGTTTAATTTGGATATAATTTTTGGAAAAGATTAATTAATCTAAAAAGTATTCTTCTAGATATTCTTTAAATGTGCCTTTATCCGACTGCTCTATTTGCAATTGACTAAACAAAGATTTCTCAGCTGAACTCTTAAGTAAACCATAATGAACATTATCTTCTTTATCTTTTGACATATATTCTTCTGAGTATTTTTCTGAAAGAGATGTGCCCAGTTCTTGATAACTAATATTTTCTTGTGAAAATCTTTCTAACATTCTTCCAGAAATAGTTTTCTCAGGTGATGTTATCTCCTCGCTTTTCTTGTCTAGTAATTCTTTATTTATGCCTAATAAATCTGCTATAGGTCTCATTTCATCTAATGTCTTTTCTGCCCAGTCTTTCATGAAAATACTTTGGCCTTTTCTACTCAAGCTCAATTTCAAATCTCTCCCGCTAAGAGATACTAATAAACTATTATTATAATTCTCAGATAACTCATCTTTGTCTAATAGTGGACTCTCTTTTAATGAACAATAAACAAGAAATATTTCTAAAAAAAGGATATCTTCATTCTTAATACCTATTCTAGAAAACGGGTTTAGATCAATAGCTCTATATTCAATATAATCAATGCCATGATCATTTAGCTTTTTAATAGTTCGCCTATCAGACTGTTCCGAGTTTTTTGGTCTAGCTATGCTGTAGTATTCATCTTCAGTTTGAAGATAGTTAGTATTCAGTTGCTGAATTTCTTTTGAATTATAATTACCAATCTTTTCAAACTCCTTATTGCTAGTTTTAGTTAAAAACTTTAGGTCTTTTGAATACTTTTCTAAGGAATCAAATGAAACATTAAGTTTTGTCTGATTAATATTTTGGTATCCATATTTACTCATTCTAAGTGAAGTAGCATATTGACTAAAATAATAGTCGTTTCTCTCACTTAATTCTGGAGGGCATTCCTCATAAAAACTCTTTGGGATTATAGGAGACGCCCCTAAGAAATAAAGTATTAGCCAGTTTAGTCTCTGAATATTCCTTAGGCCTCTAAAATAGATCTCGTTTTTAGTGCTTAATTGCTCTTTTGATTGATCAAAGTTAATTCCTTCCCAGAAGACATCTGGAAAAGAGTAATTGTAATGAATCCCAGCAATAATTTGCATTTGTTTGCCATAACGATTAGCTAAACCTGCCCTATAACCCCTTTTTAATTTTGCTAAATTTGAACTGCCATATTCAGCTATTAGGATTTCATCAAGATTATCAATATGTGGTGGATAGCTTAATGGCCATAACTTCTCATCTCCTATATTTAGTGATACGAAGTGATGAATATCATCAAGAAGAAGCCTTAATTTATCTTTATCAGAATATGGTTCTGTTACAAATTCCAACAATGACTCGGAAAAGTCCGTTGTTATATATTTGTTACATAATGCAGAGCCCAATTCCTTAGGGTGTGAAGAATTTAAAAGCTGTCCTTGTCTTACTCTTAGGCTTTCTTTTTCAATGCCAATTTTGCCATTAGATATTAGGTCATTACATTTATTGGCTACAAGATAATCTAAGAGATTTTCATGTTTATTAACGGTCATTATTAAAACTAATTACTGCCTCTAGTTTTTTTCGAGGTTCCAAATCCAGCAAATATTTTTTGCATTGACCATTGCTTCTTCCTCAAAATATCAACTTCGTCTTGTGCGTGCGTCATAAGATTATATAAAGAGCCTGGCTCAACTTTTTGTCCTGCATCTTTTGTTAGTGGGCTCCAGGCATAGCTTGCCTTATTTCTTGTGTTAGAACGAGTATAAAATGGATCCATGGGTAATGTGAAATAGATCCATTTATTAAAACTACCCTCACCAACGCAATCACTATCACAATCTGTTAATGCCACAATAGCCCCAACTCTTGATCCGTTATCAAACCTTCTTGAGAGATCTATATGAACTCCCTTATCCTCTGCAAGAAATCTACCTGCACTAGTTTTTAATCTTAAATCATAAAACGGTAAATCATAATAAAAACTTATAAAGCCAGTGACTGTATCATAATCTTGAAAAGAAAATTTCTGGTCAAAATTTCTTTGTTTAACCCAGTATGCATCTAATCCTATGGCCCAGTCTTTGTTATCAGGAATATATAAAAACTCTCCTCCTAATCCTCCATACATCCACTCCAGATAACCTACGGAGAATCTACCAATTATATTTTCAGTAACTTTATAATTATAGTCCAGAGCCATTCTTCTAAGACCTGACTCTCCTTCCGTTAAATATAATCTTCTATTTTGCCTTACATGATAAAGTTGTCCATCAGCCCTATGCCAAGTATAGTCTTCATAATTGTTACTTATATTTATGCCAATATCTGTAGTCAAATACAGTCCCTTTCTTATTGAATATTCAGTATGAATTAATGCTTCTAACTGATAAAAATAAAATTCCTGTTGGTGCTGGATTGTGCCTAATAGATGTGGCTTTATTTCCCAATAGAAATTTGGATACAGATAACTATTTGCGACAGTATAAGAATTATCTTCTATATTATTGTCTGCATTAAAATTAAATAATTCTTCTCCTGCCGGGCCTTTTTTAACTGCATTAACTAATACATCTCTGTCTATAGATGCTCTCAGAGTTTCTACACCTTGGTCAATATTGATAACTGTAAATTTACTAATATTCTTAGGCGCATTGTTTGCGAGAATCCTGCTTGCAAAATCTATGGCTATAATTGGTTGTCTAAATCTACCTTGGCTGATTTCAACCAATAATTCGTCTTCATTAAAAATTAAATTGTGAGTTACCATTCCCTCATTGCCCATTTGCCACATAATGAGCTCAGTTAAATATTTTTGCCAATCTCGATTAAGTTCATTGTAGGGTTTAAGATAAGGAATATTCAGAACTTCCGGATATCTTGGGTCTCGGGATGGGTCGAGAAAATTTAAATTTGAGTGTACAGAAAAATTAGCGTAGAAAGCATTACCTCTGACCATTCCCATGGAAATATTTACTATATCGTTCTTAGACATTTGTCTCTTATAGTCGAGACTAAAATTAAATGGTGAGTCTAACTCTAATATTTTACTCTCTTTGTTAAATACTCTCGGAAGACCTGTAGAGTCAGAATATAAACTTGAATCATACTCTAATTTTAAGGAAAGATTTTTTATTGGTGTGAAATACTCTACGCCTCCAAAAAAAGCTACTTTTTCCCCTGAAAATAACTTTTGGAAGTTAATAGTACCTCCCAATGGATCATAACCACCTCTATCATCTTTTGAATCAGTTATTAACGAAAATGGATTCCTAATATGATCTTTATCGCCTAGTCTTCCCCACCCTAAACCAAGAGTAAAATCAAAATTATTAATCGCCTTAGAAGCAACAATATATTCGCTAGAAAAAAGTCCAACTCCACCAAAATCGTTGAAGCCTATAGCTACTGCTGGCATATAGTCAGATTCATCAGATAATTTTAATTTGATGTCTATTCCTTTATCTTTCCAGGTCTGTGCACCTCTGGCATAGGGTCTATGTGTACCTTCTGTATACTTCAGAACAGCTTCTAACCAAGGAAAAAACTGCATCTTTGAATATATTCTGCTGTATGGTGAATCGCTTGAGATACCAAATGTAAACTCACCATCCTCTGAGAATCTACCTGTAGGGTTTTGTATTAAGCCAATACCCCCATGTGTATTTTGAGATAAAAAAAAGTGTTCAGGATAGGATTCATAATCCTCAGCATAAACAAAATGATTATTAATTAATAAGAGAAAAAATAATATTTTTTTAGCTTGTACCATTTTTACTAAACCCTTCTGAAAACAGAGGACTTGATGCTATCAGTAAATTATAGAACTGAAAAGCTAAACAACAATGTCGAAGAACAATATTACTTTAATTTAATTAGTAGAAGTTGTTGTTGTACTAGTTGTAGTAGTTGTAGTGGTAGTACCTGTAGTACCTGTAGTACCTGTAGTACCTGTAGTACCTGTAGTACCTGTAGTACCTGTAGTACCTGTAGTACCTGTAGTACCTGTAACAGGAGTTGGCGTTGGCGTAGGCGTTGGCGTAGGCGTAGGCGTAGGCGTAGGCGTAGGCGTAGGCGTTGGCGTTGGCGTAGGCGTAGGCGTAGGCGTAG
>Ga0208764_10000025_pt1 | contig 72325 bp, 71 predicted proteins | sample ETNtaG_18_FD_185762 | JGI IMG/M metagenome (GOLD analysis project Ga0208764, IMG submission 185762) | Marine microbial and viral communities from oxygen minimum zone, Eastern Pacific Ocean - ETNP201302SV91 (SPAdes) (version 2) | ecosystem: Environmental > Aquatic > Marine > Oceanic ... | reverse complement strand
AGACTCAGCAGCAAACGCATCTAACGCATCCTGCAAAGCACCAGCCTCTTCATCACTGCTCTCAGGACCAAAAACCGTCACCGAAGTACCAGCCAACCCATCAGAACTAGCAGGCGCAGCAGTAGTCGCAGGCGCCGCAGTAGTCGCTACAGCAGCTGAACTACTTGAACTATCGTCACTATCACTACCGCAACTTGAACTCACAAGCGCAAACGCCAAACAAGCACCAAGCACGGCAAGAATCTTACGATTCACAATATTTCCCTCCTCGTCACCACCAAAAATCAGATGAGTGACACAAATTATTAGAAATTAACAACACAAGACTCGCGCTCACGGTAACAAAATGCCAAATCCAACATGCTTATAGGACTAAGGTCACAAACTAAATAAATAGGGCACTTTCATAAAAACCCTTAACTATGTAGTGTAATTTCATGTCACATGATTATGAGACACCTTCCTTTAGTGTCTTACAACTTGGAAACTTTTTGAAAGAAGGGCTAAACAATCTTTTTCCAAACCGTTTTTGGATAGAAGGACAAATATCTAACTTTAGAACTGTCCCGAAATCTGGTCATACTTATTTTGATCTAATCGACCCGATCTCTGAACAAGGTTCACAACCGAAGGCTAAATTCAGTGTCGCTTTATGGAATTCTCAACGCTTAGAAATTGATAGAACTCTTCAAAATAAAAGTGAATTAATTCTGGCTAATGATATAAACGTAAAAATTCTTGCTCATCTGGACTTTTGGCCACCAGGGGGAAGATTGCAACTAATAATGCATGACGTTGACCCTGAATTCACTTTCGGGCATCTAGCTCAAGAAAAAGAAAAATTACTTCAAATCTTACAATCAGAAGGTCTAACTGAAAAAAATAAACAATATGCGATTCCAAGTCCTACTTTAAATATTGCTTTAATAACAAGTATCGGTTCTGCTGCTTATGCTGATTTTTGTAATGAGATTCTTAACAGCAATTTTTCTTTCAATATCTTGGCAAGAGATACAAGAATGCAAGGAGAAGGTTCGGCTTCTGATATTGAAGAAGGCATACACATCGTTGCTTCATATCAACCAGATGTGATAGCAATCATTAGAGGAGGAGGCTCTACTAGTGATCTTCTCTCGTTTGACTCAGAAAGTCTCGCGAGAGCAATAGCTGACTCTTCAATTCCAATTTTTACTGGAATCGGACATGAAATAGATCACAGTATTGCAGATGTTGTCGCACACACTTCTTATAAAACCCCTACAGCATGTGCAGTCGGTTTAGTAGAAACCGTTAACGAATTCATAGAAAAAATACTCGCTATTAAAACTGGGATCATCAATCTTTCGCATAACAAAATATCTCTAGCCCAATCACACCATTCAAATCTGTATGCACGAACTGTGACTATCGCAAAAACTTCGCTATTTAATTCCAATGAAAACTTAAAAGGATTAAAAGAACGTATTGCACTAATTGTCCCAAATATCTTAAAACGAAATGAAGACAAACTCCTTGGGTTTGAAGATCAGATAAGAGTCTTAGACCCTAAACGGCTTCTTGCTAGGGGCTGGTCAATAACACGAACACAAAACGGTGAAATTATCTCATCAACAAAAAATCTTTTTGAAGGGAATGAGATAGAAACAATTTTTGAAGACGGTACCGTTAAAAGCACTATCAATGAGGTAGCAACATGACAAAAGAAACAAAAAAAGCTGATGAAGGTGATGAAATGAATTATTCACTAGCTTTAAAGGAACTCCAAGAAATCCTCACTGAACTTGAATCTGATCAAGTTGATATCGATGAACTTGCAAAAAAAGTTGAGCGTGCAAATGAACTTCTACAAGAATGCCAAAAGCGATTAACTTCTACCCAAATGCAAGTTGAAGAAATCATTGAAGTTTTAAACGAAGATTGAATTGAAAGAGTGAAATGAAAATTCAAAAACTTGAATCAATTAATGCTTTTGTTGCAGTCGACCTAACAGATTCACCTGGACGAGGAATTTTAAGAGCTTCAAAAAAAATTCTTCAAGGGGGAGCAAAAGATTTAGCAAGATCGATGACCTATGGGCTTGCTTCCTTAAATCTAAAAGAGACAGGTATTTCTGCAGGAATAAGTACTACACCAGAAGAAAAAGATGAGGCAATAAAAACATTTTTTGAAGAAATTAGCGAATGGGGAAACGAATTTACTTTCACTGCTGGCCTTGGAGTAAAACCTGAGGACATTATTGAAAATGCGCCTGAAGAAAAATTACAACTATTAGCTATGGGAGCTGTAATAAGCGCTTTGTCAGCTAAGCCAGATGCAAGTACCGCTGTTATCGACGATAAAAATTTAAGTTCTGTTTTAGAAAAAGAACTTACTAATAAAGGAATTGAAATCATCAATTCAGAAAATCCATTTACTGAAAAAGCAGACATTCTTTTTTGTGGATCAAAAATTGGTGCAATAGATCATGAAACCGCAGAAACACTTTCTTTTTCAGTGATTGTCCCTACTGCGGCTCTTCCAATTACCACTCGTGCTGTTGCGGTATGTAGACGTAAAAACATAGTTGCCTTACCTGATTTTATTACAACAGCAGGTCCATTAATAAATGACGAAAATCAAATTGTGGAAACATTATCTTCAATAATTGAAGAAGTGGCTACACATACTGATGGACCCATTATTGGAGCTTGTGAACGCGCTGAAGTTTTCCTATCAACTTGGCAATCCGAATTACCTTTCGGTCGACCAATGGCTTCTTAATTCCATCTTTAGTAAGGGATATTGAAAAGTCGGCTCTACGCTTGATACTTCTGGGGCTGTAGCTCAGTTGGCTAGAGCACCTGCTTTGCAAGCAGGGGGTCGCGGGTTCGATTCCCGCCAGCTCCACAAACAATCTTCTTAGAAACTGATTATATGTCTTATCCTCCTATGCATTTAGCAGAAAAACCTGCTCTACGAGGATGGTCCCATCGTTTAGCTTTCGTAGCAGCCATAGTTCTTTGCCCAATTCTGATCATTAGCGCACAAGAAGCAAAATTTTTAGCTTCGCTTTACTCAATCTCAATTATTGGTCTCTTTGGAATAAGTTCCTTCTACCATGGCCACACATGGAGTCGCCAAGCACATAGTCTTTGGCGACGCGTTGATCATGCCATGATCTTTGTAGCAATAGCAGCAACGTACACCCCTATCTCTTGGCTGATGCTGCCTCGTTCTCACGCAACCTTTGTTTTATCAGTGGTTTGGATCGGCGCTCTTATAGGTGTACTAGTGATGATATTTTGGCCTGCTCCACCTAAACGCATCATTGTTCCTTTATTTATCACTGTGGGCTGGTCAGCGCTTCTAGTCATTGATGAACTATGGAAAAATTTAGGGGGCTGGGGGTTTACTTTTCTACTTTTAGGTGGAGCATTTCACACACTAGGGGCACTTGTTTATGGAACACAAAAACCAGATCCCTGGCCAGAAAAATTTGGATTTCACGAAATCTTCCACTTATTTGTGGTTCTCGCTATCGCATCGCATTACATAATTATTGCATTCATCGCTCTACCCACAAGGAAAATTTAATCTTTTTGTTTCATAACTGTGACAAAACAAGGGGTAGCGAGTTCGATTCCCGCCAGCTCCACAAATATTTATGAAACTTCCTTTGGACGATAGAAAATAAACAATTGAGATAGCCCTGCCCCCACTCCTAAAAGAAGTGAAATTAAAAACCCTGCCCAACCATCAAATTTACTTCCAGAATTAAGCGCATTATCTAGCGACCATTCACCAGGACCTATTGTGGCTATTGTCATTGCAATAACAGCAAGAACAAAAATGTATTCCCATCCTTCTTTAATAATAAAGAAACCATTGTTTCGGTGAACCGTCCACCCTGCTACAACCATTAAACCAATAAGACCAGCTGATGCGAATGAAGTTAATAATCCCGCAGCGAGAAGCAATCCCACACAAAGTTCAGTCGAAGCTGCCAAAAATGCATTTAGTCTGCCTTTTCTAACCCCAATACTTTCAAACCATCTTCCCGTTCCCGGAATACGACCACCTCCGAAAAACTTGTTCCAACCATGAGCAAAAATAGTTAACCCAATTACAAGTCGCAAAACAAATAAAACAAGGTTTAATTCAGTTGTGAGTTCCATTTTCCTTTTGTCTCTTGTCGTTTAATAAAGACCTGTTTGCAAATCTACCATAGAAAAGAAACTGGTTATCTGAGAACTTCCCCTAGATAGGCTCTAAACAATGTTTCTGTTAAAAATTGTTGTCGCTATTGGTATTGCTTTCTTAATAATCAGAATTGGAGTTTTTATACTCAAATCTTTGGCAACTCCGCCTCCTGAACCTCCACCTCCAGGAGAATTAAGAAAAGTAAAACTTTTATATAGATGCGAATTATGTGGTGCAGAAGTTCGCATGACTACTGCTGCTGAAGAAAATCCTGATCCTCCTAGACATTGTATGGATGATATGGAACTCCTCATTGAGGAAGAATAATTCAATAAGTTATCCACAGGATGTGTATAAACCTGTGTGTTAATAACACTTATGTAATTACATAAATTGTTTTAATGGAATTGAGTTGCTGTAATTATTCCACCCAAAATTGAACCAAGTCCTAATAACAAAAATGAATTACTTGTTCCTCCAGGCAACCAACCGACATAATTAAAGAAAATGATTAAAACACCGACTGCTAAAAGGCTAAACATCAAGATTGGAACCCATTTAGGTGATTCTGTTGGTTTTGAAGCAGGTTTTCGTGGTATGTCAGAAGTACCCCTAGGGGTTACACGACCACCTTCCATGCGTTTTTTTTGTGGACTACTCATGGTGTGATGATAGACATTAAATCTGCATTCGCATCGTTTTTAATCGGTTAGGTTTAAAGAATATGAGTTTTAAAGTGCTTGTTATTGATAATTATGACTCTTTTGTATACAACCTTGTTCAATATTTGGGTGAACTTGACACAGAACCTCTAGTGAAACGTCATGATGCTATAACAATTAATGAAGTTGAAGACATGTCCCCTCACGCTCTTTTAATAAGTCCCGGCCCAGGAAACCCTAAACAAGCTGGAATTTCAGTCGATCTTATTAAATGGGCTGCTGGAAAAATTCCAGTTTTAGGAATTTGCCTTGGTCACCAGTGCATAGGGGAAGCGTGGGGAGGGAAAATTGTGCACGCTCCTCAGGTTATGCATGGTAAAACATCGCTAATCTCACATAACGAATCAGGGCTTTTTAAAGGTATAGAGTCGCCATTTAATGCAACTCGGTACCATTCTTTGATGGTTGACCCTGAATCTTTTCCAGATGAACTAGAGATAACAGCAAAAACAGATGACGGTTTAATAATGGGTCTAAAACATAAAGAATTTGAAGTCCATGGGCTCCAGTTTCACCCCGAATCAATACTCACTTCTTACGGTCATAAGTTGATTGAAAATTTCTTACTAAGCGTCAAAAAATAGTTACTGGCTTTGATCTACGACTGATTCCTGCTGCAATATTTCTGACCTGCCAACAACAATCGTCACAATTGTTCCCAATTCAACTTCAATTTCTGGTTGTGGACTCTGGCTTAAAACCCTTCCATCATTAACTGATTCTGTAGGCAACAATTCCTCTATTAGGTTTATTTGAAAGCCTTCCCCTTCGAGGATTTGGACAGCGGAGTCCTCAAGTAAACTAGTAACAGACGGAACCACCATTACTGGCAAACCCGATGAAATAACAATTTCCACTCTGCTTCCAGGTGACAACTTGCTTTGAGCAGGAGGTTCAGTTCTTATAACCAAACCTTCAGGAATTGTTTCACTTGCCTCTTCGGAAGTTGAAGCAAGCCATCCAAGTTGCGAAATAATGTTCATCGCTGCGAGAACAGGACGGTTTTCAAGATCTGGAATTTGTTCAACAGCAGGTCCTTTGGAAACAAACAAAATAACTCTCGTTCCAGGTGTTATTTCGGAACCAGCTACAGGGTTTTGGTCAATAACTTGACCTGCTGGTTGCACAGGGTCTTCAAGTTCTAAAGTATCAACTCTTAATCCCATTGCTTCTAAATCTCTAACAGCATCTCCAACAGAATCCCCAATGACTTTTATAAGTGTCATTGGTCCCGTTCCTTTACTCACCCACAATCTGACGGTTTCTGCTGGCTCCAGTTTTGCTCCAGCTCTTGGCTCTTGATCAAAAACTGTATTTTCGGAATAGTCAATATTTGTTTGATAGTCCATTTGAACACTTAGTTTTGCATCTCGAAGAATTTCCCTTGCTTCATCAAGCGGAGTTCCAATTAAATTTGGCACTTCAGACATGCTTAGTTGAACAGGATTATCATCACTATCATCTACTCCTATGGTGTCAAGAAACTGAACCACTAAATATCCAAAAACTACAAGGAGTATCCCCATAAAAACTGTAAAAAGAGCTGTTCTTCTGAATCCATCATCTCGTCTAACTCTCATTTTTTTCTGTCGAGGAGAATTAGCAGGAGCAGCATGTTGAAATGTTCTACCAGAAACCCCTGATTGACCACTTGGTCTTAAATCATGGGCGCCTTCTTGATAACGTCTTAAATCACTTCTTAAATCTTCTGCAGTTGGATAACGATTAACTGGATTTTTAGCTAGAAGTTTCATCGTTACCGCTTCAAGTGATTCTGCTACAGACACACCCGAAGCTCTTAGTGAAACAGGGCTATCTTGCACATGTTGGTAAGCAACAGCTACAGGTGTTTCACCCCTAAATGGCGGATTACCTGACAACATTTCATAAACCATTACCCCTAAGGAGTAAAGGTCACTTCTAGGATCAACTTCCATGCCCTGCGCCTGTTCGGGTGAAATATAGGTTGCCGTACCCATTACTGTTCCAGCCTGAGTTAATTCACTTTGAACACTCGCTAACGCTCTAGCAATTCCAAAATCAGCAACTTTTATATGTCCGTTTGGAGCTACAAGGACATTTCCAGGTTTTACATCACGATGGACTATTCCATTTCTATGAGCAAAACTAAGCGCAGCCGCAACTTCAGAAGAAATCTCCGCGACTTTGTCAGGATGTATTGAACCTTCAGTTCTAATTATTTCAGCCAAGCTTCGGCCTTCTACATATTCCATAACAATGAAATATGTGCCACTTTCTTCTCCCCAATCGAAGACACTGACTATATTTGGGTGATTTAAATTAGCCGCCCTTTGTGCTTCACGACGAAAACGCTCCACAAATTGCTGATCTTTAGAAAACTGATCAAAAAGAACTTTAATTGCTACAGGTCTGTCAAGTAACAAATCACGAGCGAGAAAAACATCAGCCATTCCACCCCGCGCGATTTGTCTATGAAGTTCATAACGGTCATTAAACACCGTTGGTTCTTGATTAGCCACAGAAAATAATTCTACTTACCTAATTGAGTTTGTTTATGTATCAAAATATTTACTTTTAATGTCAATTTCTTATCTCATTCACAAATTCCTCTGCTTCTTCAAAAGAACTCATGGAAATTGAATTAACTACGATCTGTCGAGTTTCCTTTGGTAAGTCCAGAATTGAAATTTTAGTTTTTCTTTCTACGGTTGGTTCAAACCAAAGAACCCCTTGAGGTTGACCTTTATAAATTGCAACACCACCATTATATTCTCCCACAAACCAGCCGTGTCTTGCGTATAAACCTATTGCTGTAAATACAGAAATTATTAAAAACAAAGTTGTGAAACATATGGCAATTGGTTTCCAATCAAAGTTTCTTATTTCTTGATCGATCGATGGGTTAATTAGAGGTTTTGCTGCTGAATGTGGAACCATTTCGTTTAAAAACCAGTTCTTATTTTGAAGCTTTATATCTTCTGCAACTGATACAACTAAGGCAGTTATATTGTCATGCCCACCTGCTTTTAAAGCCTGATTAACCAAATTTTGCGCAATGTTTTCTAACTCCTCATCGGCCATCAAAATTTCGGCAATTTTTTCATCATCTATTTCATTAAATAATCCGTCACTACACAATAAGTATCGATCACCCGCTACAGGATTCAATTCCCATGTATCTATTACAAGATCTTGTTCAATCCCTAACGCCCTAGTCAAAATATTTCGTTGTGGGTGTCGAGATGCTTCATCCTTTGTTAACTCACCCGACCGAACTAAATCCGCAACCAGACTGTGATCAAGTGTTACTTGTGTTAACTCAGAACCTCCTAATCTATATATACGACTATCTCCAACATTTGCGATACCTATTTTTATTTCTCCGTCACTTCCTAAAACTTCTGTTAATACACAAACTGTTGTGCCCATACCTGAAAGAGTTTCATCTTTGTTAGCTCTTTTTATAATTGCTTGATTTGCTTTCGAAACAGACTTAACCATGGCAGTTATTGAATCAATCTTCCCTGCTTCAAGAATTGTTGATGTTGCTTCTAAGGAAGCAACTTCACCACCTTTGTGACCTCCCATTCCATCAGCCAATACATGTATTCCTGCTAAGGAAGAATAATTATCTTGATTCGTTTGCCTTACTTGACCAATATGAGTAGCTCCTGCAAAATCCAGAAAGGAATTTTCTTTTCTTTTTTTAGCCATTTCAATACCAGTATTCGACAATCTTTCTTCTTAAATAAATGTTACTGCGAATTGATAGATAGCTTTAGTCACATCAAATTCGTAACACCATTTGGAGGAAGGAGTTAACCTTTTCAAAGTCTCTAGCGCGAGTGGCGGAACTGGCAGACGCGCAGGATTCAGGTTCCTGTGTCCGAAAGGATGTGGGGGTTCAAGTCCCCCCTCGCGCACAAAAAATTAATTGTTTAGATCAACTACAGTTCTACCCCGGATTTGACCATTAGTTATTTCGTTTGCAGTTTCAATTACTTCTTCAAGGCCGATTGTTTTTGTCATCTCGTCTAAATGATCTATTTTCAAATCTTTACCTAAACGTTCCCAAGCTGTGATTCTTTTTTCTCTCGGAACATAAACAGAGTGAACTCCTCGTAAAGTAACCCCTCGTAAGATAAATGGAGCAACACTTGCGGGAAGATCCATCCCTTGCGCATTCCCACAAGCTGCAACACAGCCTTCATCCATGACAGTCGTTAAAACATTTGCAAGTGTATGGCTGCCAACAGTATCAACTGCTCCCGCCCACTGGGCTTTAGCTAACGGTCTTTTAGACGGTTCTGATAATTCTGAACGATCAATAATTCCTGTCGCACCAAGATTTTGCAAATAAGGAGTTTCTGCAGCTCTTCCTGTTGAAGCATGAACTTCATAACCGAGGTTCGCGAGAATACTAATTGCAACACTTCCCACCCCTCCGACGGCACCTGTTACAAGAACCGGTCCGGAGTCTGGCATCACCCCATGCTCTTCTAAAGCAATGACACATAGCATCGCTGTGTAACCAGCAGTCCCTATTGCCATAGTTTGTTTAGTGGTAAAAGCTTCAGGAAGAGGCACTGTCCAATCACCATGCACTCTCGCCTTCTGACTAAAACCTCCCCAATGGTCTTCACCTATACCCCAACCATTAACTACAACAGAGCTCCCTACAGGTATGTCATCACGTTCTGATTCTGAAACAACTCCAGCTAAATCAATTCCTGGCACCATTGGCCATGACCGTATTACTGGTAATTTATTTGTAATAGCTAAACCGTCTTTGTAATTAATTGTTGAAAACTCAACATCAATTAACACATCCCCTTCGGGTAGGTCTTCACTATCAAGTTCACGTATTTCTACATTTATTTCATCTTCATTTTTTTCAGCAAGTAAAGCTTTAAACATTAAATCCTCCATCTTGGAATTCTTATATTAACCAGCAAACATTGTTAACCACTGTTCTTCAGTACGTGGTAAAAAAACATAATTTTGTTGCCTCGTGTGACCCATTTGTGCACTTGGTTCAGGCGAGTATAAATGTCCTGGAAAAAGAGTTGCTTCGTCTGGAACTTTTGACAATCGATTATGCAAACTGTCGTACAAAGCTGCCGGATCCCCACCCGGTAAGTCAGTTCGTCCACAACCTTCCAAAAATAAAGTGTCACCTGCTACAAGTCGGTTTTCCACTAAGAAACACTGGCTGCCAGGTGTGTGCCCTGGTGTGTGTATCAACTCGATTTTTATTTCACCGACATTTACTATGTCGCCACTTGAGTGTTCCATTACATCTTTACTTTCAAGACCAGTGACTTTAGTTATGAATTCAGCTTCTTCTTTCTGGGCATGAATTGGAACTGAAACTTGTTCTAATAATTCTTTAACTCCGACGATGTCATAGCCCATCATTGATCCACCAACATGATCTGGGTGGTAATGAGTAGCTAAAACACCGCTACAACGCATGCCGTCTTCTTCAAGCACTTCAAGCAAAGCAGTTATGTCATACGCAGGATCAACGATTACCGATTCACCTGTTTCTCGGTCCCCTATTAGATAGACAAAATTGACCATTTGTTTAGCCAAATTGTCGCTATTTCCAAAATCTCTTCCTGAAAGAAGTTGCTTAAAATAAAGGCGTTCATTAGCTGGGTTCACATTAACAGGGTACGTAAATTTGAGAGTTTTAATTCATTTTTTGAACGCTTAGTAAGTCTTGTTTAATTTGTTCGATCCATTTTGAGATACTTCACTATCCTTATTATGTGGGTGAAAATAAACGTCTTGCATATTTAGGACCGTCGGGGACATTTACAGAACAGGCTCTTTTAAATCAAACTGATTTGAAAGAACTGGAACTAATTAGTGTTTCCTCAATTCCTGAAGTGCTTAAAAAGGTTTCAGACAATGAAGCTGATCTTGGTTTTGTAGCAATTGAAAACTCAATTGAGGGAAGTGTAAATATTACTCAAGACACTCTAACTTTCGATGCAGATTTGTTGATTCAACGCGAGGTTGTTTCAAGTATTGAACTGAATCTTCTTGTAAAACCTGGCACAAGTTTGGATGAAATTACGACTGTCTTGTCGTTTCCTCATGCAATCGCTCAATGTAAAGATTGGCTATCTGATAATTTACCTAATGCAATAACAGAAGCAGCTAACTCTACGGCTGATGCTGCTAAACAGATTTCCGGCAAATCACAAAATGTTTTTGCTGCTATTGGAACTGAAAGAGCCGCTGATGCTTACGGTTTAGAAATATTGGTTGGTGGTATTCAGGATCACTCAGATAACGAAACTCGTTTTGTTCTTGTTGCTTCCGATGGTGTTCCAAGTCCTACCGGATATGACAAAACTTCTATTGTTGTATTTCAAGATGCTGACCGGCCTGGAAGCTTGTTAGGGATTCTTCAAGAATTTGCTGCTCGTTCCCTTAATTTGACTCGCTTAGAATCACGCCCCACCAAAAAAGGTTTAGGGAATTATTGTTTTTTGATAGATCTCGAAGGACATATTTCTGATGAGGTTGTTGCTGATTGTCTTAAGAATCTTCACGTAAAAAATGGTTCGGTCAAATTTTTGGGATCCTATCCTGCTGCTGGGGATGACCATAAAATTTCGGATAAGGCTACGGTTGACTCTGAGAAAGCTGACTCGTGGCTTGATGAACTTCGTGGCCGCATAGGGAAATAGTTTAAAATCTGATGGCGGAGGGTGCGGGATTTGAACCCGCGGATCCGTGAGGATCAATGGTTTTCAAGACCATCGCAATCGTCCGCTCTGCCAACCCTCCATAAATGATCCTACCGTTACTTTCTCTGCGACTCTGTCACCCGATAGCATCAGATTGTTAGGAGAGGTGGCTGAGTCAGGTTGAAGGCGCTCCCCTGCTAAGGGAGTAAGGGCTTAATAGCTCTTCGAGGGTTCGAATCCCTCCCTCTCCGCAAAAAATTTAAGACCATAGAAGTGAACGGAAAAGTAATGTTGCCCGTACACTCCTGCGAAAGCGCCTGTAGCTCAGCTGGATAGAGCGTCTGACTACGGATCAGAAGGTCGGGGGTTCGACTCCCTCCAGGCGCGCAACTTTAATAATATTTTTAAAAAGAATTCAACTAGTTAATTCCAAGAATGTCTAGAGGATTTTTAATTTCATTTAATTGTCTTAAGATCGGTTCATAATCATCGGAGTTCATAATTTTGTATCCGTAAAGTTGCAATGACGATTTAGCTGTTTCATCTAACAAAAAAACAGCTTCTTCTATAGCTTCATTTAAAACATTTCTTAATGAATTATTAGACCAGTTGGTTATAAGTGGCGGCGCAGGCATCGGATGTGTTTTTTCTATAACTCTTAAAAAATCAACTGCCGGTTCATAATCAAACCCGAGATTCCACACTACTTCATCTATAGCTGCGACATCTGCTTGATGATTTGCTATCGCTTTCATTGAATGACGGTGAGAACCGCAAATTATAGTTTCCTTAAAAAACTTTCCTTTTTCAACAAATGGATCAACAGTTGCGAGTAGTGCCCCATAACCAGAGTATGAATCATCACTGTTTATCGCAGCGGTTTTGTTAACGAAATCTTCAACACTCTGTGCCTTATCGTCTGCGCGACAAACTATAACTGATCTGTATTGTCCCGGTTGACAGTCTTCTAAGCCATAGTCAAGAGCACCTAGAATTTCTACTCGTCCTTGAAGTTCACGAATAGCGTTCAGTCCACATGTTTGCCCGATAAGAAGATCAGTGGATAACCAAATTTCATAATAATCTTTTTCGCGTGTCAAATATTGTGGTGCTGTAATGTTTCGTCTTTTTAAATTTTGGGCGATCGTCTCCCAAAGAGCGTCATTGTATTTTTGAACTTCAGGCCAGTCATACATTGACAGACCTGCTACCCCGTCATTCACCTGTTGACTCTTTCAGGGTCAAGTGCTGTGAATAAAAATCAAGCATGTCTTTTTTAAAGATTTCTGGCTGCTCGCCTATTCCTCCTAGATCGGCCCCCAAGCGGCCATAACCTTTTTTCATTGCATGTACGAAAATGTCGTAATCAACTAAATCTTGATTTGCTTTTTGTGTTTGTGGGTCAATCATCGCTCCATCATCTTCAAGAAATGTAATCGGTGCGTCTGGTGCTACCCGAGCTGTCGGTATTGCATGTACAGGTTCATATCGGTCGAAACTATGATGCGCACCGTCAACAATACTCATTGTAGCTTTCCCACCATTTTCGTTTATGGCTGCTATCTGAGTTTCAATTTGTTTTATCGACACCCAATTGTCTATCTCCCCAACAATTGCTCGAACTTGTGTTGTTCCGGTTTGAGAATTTTTAAATTGATGCCCACACCATGGGTAAACGGAATAAATAGCTGTAAAACCTTTATTTGAACCAATTACAGGATCAGCGAAATTTCGCATAGAAGCCATCAGAACCGCTGAACCACCTCGGCTATGGCCTTGAGCAGCAATTTTTTCTGCATCTATTAAAGGATGCTCGCATAATGTTTGATAAGTGGCTAGAAGGTCATATCCGGATGCTGCGAAACTATATTGTGTCTGATTTTCAACGGTTGACTCAACCGATCTAGCCCCAAATGGGTCTAAAAGAAAAACTGCGTACCCCTCATCAACGAGCACTTCAGCATGCGCTTTATGATTGGGGCCAACTCCTAAACTTCCTGGAACAATTATTACCAACGGAAGTGGTTTGTTTGTTTCAGGAATAAATAATTTCCCATCGATCGTTACCATTTCACAATTTTCAATATCTGAGATTACTTGGTGATAATTTTTTGGATTTCGACTTAATATTTCTACGTTCTCACCAACAACACCCGCATAATCAACTTCTTGTTCTATCCAACGTTCTTCTTGTTCCATTAGTTGCTCCGAATAAAAATCTTTTTAGTTTTTAGCGTTCATCATCCCCAGCTCGATAATTATGAGTTAACTCATTTAACTGTGTTACCGCTTCTTCTGAAAGTGGTTTTTTCACCGCTGCTATTGCATCATCAAGTTGTGTTGGATTGGTAGCTCCGACAATGGGTGCTGTAACAAATGGTTTAGAAAGAACCCATGCAACTGCTAATTGAGCCATAGAGATACCTTCGTTTTCTGCGATCGGTTTAATTTTTTCAACCGTGTCATGAAACTCATCTCGCCAATATCTCTCCCTGTAACGTTCCCCTTGTTCGCTTTCTAAAGCAAACCTTGATCCTGCTCTTGGCGTACTTCTTTCATGCTGTCCTGTTAGAAGCCCTCCAGCTAGAGGGTTATAAGGTATAACTCCTATCCGATCGTGCTCACATAATGGAAACAGTTCTCTTTCCATTTGTCGGAACAAAAGGTTATAACGAGGCTGCACAGATTCAAATCTTGCTAAATTAAGTGTTTCGCTTCTCCCTATTGACCGTGCAAGCAGCCAAGCAGGGTAATTCGAACAACCCAAGTAACGCACTTTGCCCATTTTGACTAAGTCATCCAAAGCTCCGATTGTTTCATCAATAGGGGTTTGATAATCGGGGAAATGGACTTGATACAAATCAATAAAATCTGTTTGAAGTCTTTCAAGTGAAGCGTCAACTGCATCAAAAATGTGCCTTCTACTTGAACCGCTTTGCCAAGGTAAAGAGCCCATTGGTGCCCAAAATTTTGTAGCTAAAACAATGTCTTCTCGCTTCCCTTTAAGCCACTTTCCAATGATTCTCTCTGTGTCACCTATAGTGTCTTTTCCTGAAGCTGGATACATATCAGCTGTATCAATGAAAGTAATACCTTCGTCTTGTGCTTTATCAAGAATTGCATGCGATGTTTTCTCGTCGCATTGGTTTCCAAATGTCATAGTCCCTAAACAAATCTGAGAGACATTTAATCCTGTTCTTCCTAACTGTGAATGTTTCATTTAAAACACAGTACTAGCGAACTTTGTTTTTTTAATAAACAAATCTCACTTAGAACACTTCGTAAACTGTGCTTATAGAAAATATTTTAGGAAAAAGTATGGATGTAGAAAAAAAATTAGTCGATTTCGCTGTATCAATAGCTAAAGAAGCAGGCGAATTAACACTTTCACTTTTCAACGACTTGAATCTAGAAATCATTAAAAAGTCAGACGGCTCACCTGTTACACAAGCCGATCGAGGCGCAGAACGTTTATTAAGAGAAAGAATCTCAGAATCATTTCCTGAAGATTCCATAATCGGAGAAGAAGAAGAAAATGTTATTGGATCTTCAGGTCGAACATGGATTTTAGATCCAATAGATGGAACCCAGTCTTTTATTAACGGTGTTCCTTTGTTTGCTAATCTTGTTGCTTTCGAAGACGAACATGGTTCTGCGGTGGGAGTTATAAATCTTCCAGCTATTGGAGAATGCATCTGGGCAGGAAGAGGTTTGGGGTGTTTTGCCGATGGCAAAAAAGCGCAAGTTTCAAACACTGAAACCCTTGATGGTTGTTGCGTTGTTACAAGTGGTGTTGATTATTGGAATTCTTTATCATTTTTTGAGTCTCTCTCAAAATCTGAAACAACTATTAGAACATGGGGAGATGCTTACGGTTACGCATTGGTCGCGACTGGTCGTGTTGATGCCATGGTTGACCCAATTGTTAACCCTTGGGATGTAGCTCCCATGTTGACGATTATTCCTGAAGCAGGAGGTACTTTTACAGATTTCAAAAACATTCAAACTGCTACCGGAGGAAATGCTTTGGCCGCAAATCCTGCACTACATGGTCTTTTAATCGATTTAGTTAACGATTAAGTACATACGGATCATTTGGCGGTCTGCCTATTCCCCTATCACACGTTATTCCTGCTTCAGGTGCGCTTTCTCCATCTGTAAAAAAATCAATAAACTTGTTAAGTCGAGGATCGCTTGCCGTTTCTACCTCTAATCGCCTACCCCATGCGGTTGCTACTATTTGAGACATTTGCTCAGAGTGTGGTGAAAGTAAAATTTTCGTTTTATCTGAAAGCATTGTCGTAAGTTTTACGATCTCTTCTTTTTTGATTTCTGGTTTATAAGTAATCCATACAGCTCCATGCTCAAGAGAGTGGACTGCGGCTTCGTCTAATAATTCAACTTTATAAATCCCACATGTATGCCATATTCCTAAGTGGTCTCCCCCAGCAGGTGGAACTGTTGGGTAGTCAACATTTTCATCAGTGTGTTCACGTGAAGTAATTACTAAATATTCAACTTCTTCCAACATTTCCTCTGTTGAAATTTCTGAGGATTCACTTTTTTCATTACTGCATGAAATTACTGAAGTTGAAAGAATTATTCCTAATAAGAAAAAAATTTTAAATTGCTTTTTTGTTGCATTCATAATTTCATCTACACCGTTGTTTTGTCACCTTCAAAAATTTCTACAGCAATACTTCTTTTAGTTAATTCAGAAAGAAACTCAGATGGTTCTACTATTAATGCAAGTGTAGACATATGATTCAGATTAATTTTTTGTTTTAAAATATATTCTGAAGTCAATGCTGTAACGGATGCTGCAGCTAAAGCTGGATGTTCAGAAACTCCTAAAACAATATTCTCTTGAACACCATTGTTGCTTCCTCTTAATTCAACTCTTATTGCCCCAACTCCCCCTTCATCGTGAGGTGGGCTAAGCATTGGGAAAAAAGCTGTGAACCTATCTCTTCGTGTTGCCGCCATTTTTGCTGAGATTCTCGATACTTCTGGAAAAGCATTATGTAAAAGTATTGGATCCGATAGTGCAGCGTGGTAGCAGTCTTGCGGTCCTACTGGTTCTGGAAACCATAAAAGTTCTCGACCAGATCCTCCTAACCTTTTATCCCATTTATCTTCACGCCAACCGAAAGACATCCTGCTCAATGCACGATGATGAACCAAAGCACATGCTGGACCTCCAGTCCCCATTTTAGAAACATGAATCTCTTCAGTTTTTTCTAATAAGGTTTTACCGTAAGCAGTTAAAACACAACTCAAACCTGGTGCAAATCCTGTCCCTACCACGACAGGAACTCCAAACTCAAAAGCTTCTTTTTCTAGACTTAGTATCGAAACTGTTTCAGATAAGCCATCTGAGACAACAACTGTTGGACGTCGCAAACTCACCGCTTTTTTAACCGCTTCTAGTTGTGTGCCTCTAGGTGATGCCACTATTACTAAATCGGCATCCATATTTTGCGAAAATGGAAAATGTTCTACTTCAACACGATTACCAAGAGTCTTTGAAGCTAACCCCAGTTTTTCGGGTGATGTATCTCTCAAAATTATTTTGTCAACAGTGTTTGATGATAAAAGTTGCTGAGCGACCTTAGTTCCTACAGCTCCAGCTCCTATGACCAGTGCTTGCACTAGTCATTACCAAATTTAGAAACTTTTTTCCACCCACCTGTTTTTTTTTCAACACCAGGTTCTTTCTGAAAACTAAGAGCACCAGCAACTGCAGCCGCAGTCATTATTGCTGCTAAAGCCCGTCTTAATTTATTCATAACGTGGGCCCAGCTGGAATTGAACCAGCGACCTCACCCTTATCAGGGGTGCGCTCTAACCGGACTGAGCTATGGGCCCTTTAATTAAATGCAAATCTTAAGTGTTTAACTTTAAGAGTTAAAAACTATGTTGCGATTATGTTGGTGGATTTTTTTCCCCTTCATAAACATTGTCATCTGATTTAAGTTTTCTTTTACGAACTGCTGTTTCTTCTTCAATCATTGTGAATCTAACCCCACCAGTAAGATCGCTTATCAAATTGAACAACACAACCAGAACAACTGTTATAGCTGTACCACCAACTACCAAAATAAGTCCACCTAAAAATAAAATCCTTAAGATTTGTTCAGAATCAAATTCAAACACCTCAAGTGCAAACAAGTCTTCAATAAAAGACTCGACTTTTTGTATTGTTCCTGCATCTTCAGCCGCATTCCATAAAATCCTTATAGCTATCGTAGATAACCCCCAAACACATGTATAAAAAATTAATCCAACTTTTAAAGCTGACCAGGGTTCGATGTGGCGTATAACTCTTCTTACTTTTCTAACCCTGTAGCCGGATTTGTTTTCCTTTAGTTTGGCTTTTTTATCAATAAACGGATTCAAAAAATTTAATTTGCTACGTGAAGGTGTTTTTCCAGAGTCCCACATTATTTCTTCTGGTTGATTTATTATCGATGATTCTCGAGTTTTGTCTTTTTCATCAGATTTCCCAATTAATTTTTTTAAACGGGTAGTCATAGTTGAAACAGGAAAATCTTGACTCTCAGTTTTATCGAAAAAATCGTCTTCTTTTTCAGTCACTATTACAGTTTAGAAGTCCAAGAGCATCCAAACTTGTCGCGTTGAACATAAACAGGTTTGTACGTCTTTTAAACATCAGAATCCGTTGGAGCGGGTGATACTGCCGTTATTATCTCACCCTCTTCAGGTGACATAACTCTTACGCCGGTCGCATCTCTGCCTTGAATAGAAATTTCAGAAACTGCTAATCGTATTATTTTTCCACTTGATGTAACAGCAAGAATGTCATCGCCATCTTTTACTATTAGTGATCCAGCTACAATCCCTCTGTTTTCAGTGGTTTTAATACCTCTAACACCAAGACCACCTCTTCCTTTTACAGAAAATTCTTCAATCTCAGTCCGTTTTCCAAATCCCTGTGTTGTTAAATGCAACAATAGTGATCCTTCTTTAGAAACAGCACAAGAAACAAGATAGTCGCCATCTCTAAACTTCATCCCGTTCACACCTGCTGCAGTTCTTCCCATGGGTCTGACCTTTTCTTCGTCAACACGTAATGTTTGACCTGAAGACGAAACTAAAAAAATGTGATCTGATCCATTAGTGGGAACAACACTTACTAATTCATCATCTTCGTTTAGCTTGATAGCAATTAAACCTGCTTTTAAAGAAGAGTCATAAGCGGTAAATAATGTTTTCTTTACTCTTCCATTTTTTGTAGCAAAAAATAAGAATCTATTAGTTTCATAGTCTCTTGTATCTACAACTGCTTGGATTTTTTCATCAGGGTGAAGAGGTAACAGATTAACAATTGAAGTCCCCCTTGCAGTTCGACTAGCAGATGGTATTTCGTGTGCTTTTAATCTGTAAACCTTCCCTTTGTTGGAAAAAAACAATAAATATGCATGGGCAGTTGTGTGGATCATATGAGATAAAGCGTCTTCATCTTTTAGCTTCGCTCCAGTTACTCCCTTTCCTCCTCTACCTTGAGAATTAAAGTCAGATAGTGCCATTGTTTTTACATAGCCGGCTGAAGTCATAGCAAAAATCAACTCTTCGTCGTCAATAAGATCCTCTATATCTAATTCTCCGGGATCAGGAATAAATTCTGTTTTACGTGGTGTTGAAAATTTTTCTTTCCATTTAAGTAATTCTTCTTTTATAACACTTTTAATTTTCGCTTCGTCTGAGAGAATTGATTCCAAATCAGCAATTATTAAAGATAATTCCTGCATTCTTTCTTGAAGTGTGCTCTTACCAAGTCGAGTAAGTCTTACTAATTGCATATCTAAAATATGATTTGCTTGAATTTCAGTAAAACCATACTCTTCAGCCATTAAACCCTCTCTCGCTTCAGAACGATCTGCTGAACCACGAATTAAAGCAATGACATCATCAATTCGTTCTAATGCTTTAATCAAACCTTCAGTAATATGAGCTTCGTCTTGTGCTTTTGAAAGACGGTGCTCACTTCTTCTTCTTATAACAACAATCTGGTGCTCTATATAAGCTTGTAAAATTTCACTAAGGTTAAGTGTTCTAGGAACGCCATCAACTAGAGCTACAGCATTTACAGAAAATGTTGTTTGTAAAGGTGTTCGCTTATACAAATTGTTAAGTATTACTAAAGCTGGTGCATCCTTTTTAAGAGTAATAACAATGCGAACTACACCTTTTGCAGATTCATCATTAATATCTGCTATTCCTTCTATCTCTCGCGCATCAACAAGATCTCTAATCTTTGACATTATTAAATTTGGACTGGCTTGATATGGAAGTTCGCTTACAATAATTCGATTGGTTTTACCATTTTCTTCAATGTCGGTTCTCGCTCTCATACGAATTGATCCGCGTCCAGTTGAATATGCATCTTTAATTCCACTTTTACCAAGTATTAAAGCTCCTGTTGGAAAATCTGGTCCAGGAATAATTTCAATTAATTCGTTTATGGTTGCTTCAGGGTTGTCAATAAGATGAACCGTTGCGTCTATACATTCACCCAGATTATGTGTGGGAATGTTGGTTGCTAAACCAACTGCAATTCCTTGGCAACCATTAATTAAAAGATTAGGAATTCTTGCCGGTAAAACTTCTGGTTCTCTGAACTCACCTGAATAATTATCAACAAAATCAATAGTGTTTTCATCAATTCCATCGAGTAATGAAATTGCTCTTTGATCAAGTCGGCACTCTGTGTAGCGAGGGGCAGCAGGGGAATCATCTGGTGAATAACCAAAATTTCCTTTAGCTTCAATTAAAGGGTCTCTAAGGCTGAATGATTGTCCCATTCTTACCAAAGATGAATATATCGCTGCATCGCCATGTGGATGATATTTACCCATTACTTCACCAACCACACGAGCGCATTTTATTGTTGGCCGGTCAGGTCTAGCTCCTAGGTCATACATACCCCAAAGAATTCTTCTATGCACAGGTTTTAAACCATCTCTAGCGTCTGGCAACGCACGAGAAACAATTACAGACATTGCATATTCGAGAAAAGATTGCTCCATCTCTTCTTGGATCGCAATTGGCTGAATTGACCCAGTTAAAGATTCTTCGTCTACAAAGTCACTTTCCGTTTGATCATTGGTTTCGTCAGACATTAGATATCAAGAAAACGGACATCGCGAGCATTTGTTTGTATAAATCTTTTTCGGCTTTCAACATCTTCTCCCATTAGTGTTGAAAATACTTCATCCGCAACAGCGCCCATTTCAACTGTTACTTGCAAAAGACTTCTTCTAGTGGGATCCATTGTTGTATCCCAAAGTTCATCAAAATCCATTTCACCTAAACCTTTTAGACGCTGAAATTCTTTTTTATGGTCAGGTTTTTCGTTTAAAAAATTAGTTTTAGCATTCTCATCTTTTAAATAGATTTTTTCTTTCCCTACAACTGTTGAAAATAAAGGTGGTTGAGCAATAAATATGTGTCCAGCATCAACTAATGGTTTCATTTTTCTATAAAAGAAAGTTAAAAGCAGGGTTCTTATATGGCTTCCATCAACATCTGCATCACAAAGAAGAATAACTTTGTGATAACGAATTTTTTCCAAATCAAACTCATCATCTCCAAAACCTGCACCCAAAGCTTGAATCATCGTCTGAATTTCCGAATTTTGTAACATTCGATCAGCACGTGCTCTCTCAACGTTTAATATTTTTCCTCGAAGTGGCAAAATTGCCATTGTTCTTGGGTCTCTAGCCTGGATAGCAGAACCGCCTGCAGAGTCACCTTCAACAATAAACAGTTCTGACTCTCGTGGATCCCGAGAGGAGCAATCCTTAAGTTTTTCGGGCATTCCAGCTCCGTCTAAAGCTGATTTGCGCCTTGCGGAACGTCGTGCATCTTGAGCCGCTAAACGCGCACGTTGTGCATTAATTGCTTTTTGTAAAATAATTTTTGCTTCAGCTGGGTGCTCTTCAAGCCAATCTGAAAATTTTTCATTTGTGGTTTTTTGGACCAATGAACGAATATCTACATTTCCTAATTTAGATTTTGTTTGCCCTTCGAACTGTGGCTCTCCTAAACGAACACTGATAATTGCAGTTAGTCCTTCTCGAATATCTTCACCTTGCAAATTGTCATCGTTTTCTTTTAGTAATCCCCTCTTTTTTGCATATTTGTTCATAACGCCAGTTAGTGCTGTTCTGAATCCCTCTTCATGCATTCCGCCTTCAATTGTGTTGATTCCATTAGCGAATGAATGAAGTCCATCAGTGTTAAAACCTGTATTCCACTGAAATGCTATTTCAACTTCTTGTTCTTTTTCTTGCGCTTCAAAAAAACCAACTTTTGCAAAAAGTGATTCTTTACTTGCGTTTACATGTTCAACAAAATCTTTGATTCCACCGTCATATTTATAAACAACTTCGTTTTTGTTTACAGCTTCTTCTCTTAAGTCAGAAAAACTTATTTGTAAACTTTTATTTAAAAAAGCCATCATTTGAAATCTCTCTAAAAGAGTTTGTGCACGAAAATTTATTTCTTCAAATATTTCAGAATCGGGCCAAAATCTTACCGTGGTTCCAGTTCTACTATTTGGAGCTTCACCTGTCTCGTGAAGTTTGGTTTCTAAATTTCCACCTGAAGAAAACTCCATGTAGTGCCGTTTTTCATCTCTATCAATTTCAACTTCTACTTTTACAGAAAGAGCATTTACTACAGAAATACCTACACCGTGAAGACCGCCGGAAACCTTGTAGCCATCTCCTCCGAATTTTCCTCCAGCGTGAAGTTTTGTGAAAACAACTTCAGCGGCAGACATGTCTTCTTCTTGGTGGTGTTTTCCTACAGGAATACCCCTTCCATCATCACTTACCTGACAACCTCCATCAGGCAATATTGTCACAGAAATTTCTGAACAATGACCGGCCATTGCTTCATCTACAGAATTATCTACTACTTCCCAAACCAAATGGTGTAGTCCTGAGGGTCCAGTTGAACCAATGTACATTCCAGGTCGTTTACGAACAGCTTCTAAACCTTCTAAAACAGTTATTTGCGATGCGTTATAAGTGTTTTCAGTGCTGCTCATTTAATACCGTTTTCAGATGCATTTTTTGCTTGAAAAATAATACGGTTTTTAATATAAAACCGCAGGTCAGAGGGTAATAACACAACCTGATCAGCATAGCATTTATATGCTGTTTTAGGGTGTCAAAAAGGTAGCAAAAAGCTTTAATTAAAAGTTTTTTAATTAATTATTTAGGTGTTGTTCTAACCCTAATTGAAGTTACTTTTTCATCCCCAACAAGTTTTGTTATTTTGTCTAAAAGTTGCTTCTCTAACCATTTGATTTGGCTTGCCCAAGCTGGATCATCCACACGAACAATAAGTTCAGAACCACTAATTGCAACAGCAGAAATTTTTGCCGCTAGATCACTTCCAACAACTTCTTCCCATTGATCGACAATAGAGGTAACAACATTAATATCTGGTGTCCCAAAATCTTTAAGAAGTTGTTCTAAAACAAAATGTAAATGAACTGGTTCTTTATTAACCACTTTTAATTATTCCTTCTACCACGTGATATTTATAATCGGCTTTCACTCCACTTGGTAATTCACCGGTTGTAGTTAAAACTGCTTGTTTTTTAGGAAGTAAATCAATAAGAATTTGGCATCTTTTGTCATCAAGCTCTGAAAAGACATCATCTAAAAGAACAATTGGTTCGGTTTCTGTGATTTTTTTAACAATTTCGTGGCCAGCAAGACGTAAACCCAGAGCTAAAGATCTTTGTTCTCCTTGAGATGAATGATTTTTGGCTAATAAATTGTTTACTTTTATACCAATTTCATCTCTGTGGGGTCCCATTGTTGTTACTCCTCTTCTTATGTCTGTCTCTCTTTCGTTTTGAAGGGTTTCGAGTAGTTTTTCTTTTTTCCAAAGTTGTTCATATTCAAACAAAACTGTGTCTTGATTTTTTGTGAATTTGTTTAATATTGTTTCAATTTCAGGTTTTAGTTTTTCTAAAAGTTTTATTCTTTCTGAAGCTAATTGTTGTCCACTCTCAGCAAATTTTTCATCCCAAACGTTAAGAGTTGTTTCAATTTCAGCTGTTACTTTTCCTTTTGCTTGTTTTAATAATGTGTTTCTTTGTTTTAAACATTTTTCAAAATTGCTTTTAATTAATTGGTTTTTGTTATGTAAATCAAGAAGCAGTTCATCTAAATAGTTTCTTCTTTCACTTGGACTTCCTTTTATCAGTGCAAGATCTTCGGGCCCAAAAATTGTTGTTTTGATTTTTTCTTGTAATTCTTTCTTTTTGTTTATTTTTTTTCCATTAATTTGAAGTTGGTTTCTGCCGAAATTATTTAGTTCTACTTCTAGGGTTGTTTTTCTTTTGTCTTTTGAAATTTCAGCTCTTAATATCGCTTTTTCTTTATTTTCAAAAATTAATGCTTCGTTTGGTGCTCCACGAAAAGATTTTCCTTTGGAAAACCAGGCAATTGCTTCAAGTAGGTTTGTTTTACCGTTTCCGTTGTCACCGGTTATAAGTGTTATTCCCTCATTAAAAAGAAGGTGTGTATTTTCATAATTTCTAAAATTTGTTAGCCAGAGTTGGCTTAGAAACATTTTAAGAAACTCTTACTGGCATTAATAAATATAAGAAAGTTTCTTCTTCTAACCCTTTTAAAATCGCTGGTTTTAAAGCATCTGTTGTTTCTAACACAACTTCTTCTGTTGAAATAACATCTAACCCGTCAATTAAATAATCGGGGTTAAAAGCTACTGTTATTTCTTCTCCGGAATAACTTCCTTCAATTGTTTCGATTGCCTGACCGATGTCTTGTTCAATAGCTAGTAGTTCAATTTTTTTCTCTGTCATGATTAAACGAACTGGTGTTGCTTCTCTAGCTAATAGTTTTACTCTTTGTAATGCTCCAAGTGTTTCTTCTCTATTAATTACAAGTTTGTTTTTGTTTTTTTCTGGTATGAGTCCTTTGTAATTAGGAAACTCTCCTTCTATTAGTCTTGTAACAATACTTATATTTTCAATTTTGAAAACAGCTTCTTTTTCTCCTAAAACAACAGTTAATTCTTTCCCTTCGTTTAGAACACGTTTAACTACGTCCAAAGCTCTTGATGGAACTAACACAATTTCATCTCTACTTAAAATTTCTGTTCCAGGAATATCTCTAATAGCCATACGGTATGAATCTGTAGCAACCAATCTAAGTCCATCTTGTTCAGCTGCTAATAACACTCCAGTTAAAATTGGTCGTGCGTCGTCTAAACTTGCGGCTTTAACTACTTGTTCAAAAGCATTAGCCAAACTAGTTGTGTCAAGTTTTGCTTCGTTTCCACCTGGTTCTTCAAACTTTGGAAATTCATCAGCTGGAAGTGTTCTGATATTAAATTCAGATTTTCCACTCTTTATTTGTATTTCGTCTTCTTTCATTACAAAAGAAATTTGTCCGTCTTCCAAAACTCTGCTTATATCAGCAAGCAAAGCTCCAGGAATAACAACTTTGCCGTCTTGTTCACCACCAACTTTTAATTCAATACGAATTGTTAAATCTAAATCACTTCCAAGAACAACAAGCTTGTCTTTTTTTAATTCCATAAACAAACCAGATAAAACTGGATTTGTTCCACTTCTGTTAGGTGTTGCTTTTTTTGCTAATGAAAATGTTTTTTCTAAAAGTTCTTTTTCACATTTAAATTTCATATATAACTTCTTTGTTTTTTCTTAACTTAGTAGATGTAATAAGTCCTGTGGATTGTGGATAAAGGTTTATTTTGGCAGGTCAGCACTGGTTTGACAATCCACTTAAAATTCACAGCTGTCCACAACAAAAAATGTTTAAAAAAAACCATGTGGATAAATTATTTGTTGTCACGTAAAGCTGAAATTAATGCAGTTACTTGATCATATATTTCTCTTCTTTCTGCCATTAAACCTTTAATTTTTTCAACAGCATGAATAACGGTTGTGTGATCGCGGCCACCAAATTCTCTTGCAATGCCTGGATAACTTAAATCAGTTAATTCTCTAAAAATATACATTGCTACTTGTCTTGCTGTAACAAGGGGTCTTCTTCTACTACCACCTATTAATTCTTCTTTTGAAAAACCATACATTTCTGTTGTTTGTTCAAAAATTAATTCAGGAGTGATAGGTCTAGGTGCGTTTGAACTAATTAGATCACCCAAAACAGTTATTGCAAGAGCTTTTGTACAAGGTTCGTGATTTAAGTTTGCATATGCCGACACTCTTGTTAATGCACCTTCTAGCTCTCTAATATTTTCTGTAATGTTTTCAGCAATGAATTGTAAAACTTCATCAGGAACAAGTATTCCGCCGGGATTTTCTTCTGTTTTTTTACTTAAAATAGCCAGTCGTGTTTCAAGGTCTGGTGCTTGAATGTCTGTAACAAGTCCCATTTTAAAACGGCTGCGTAACCTGTCTTCTAATGTTGGAATGGAATCAGGTGGGCGGTCGCTTGAGAGAACAATTTGTCCGCCAGCTTGTTGAATTGTGTTAAAGGTGTGGAAAAACTCTTCTTGAAGGCCTTCTTTTCCTTCCATGAATTGAATGTCATCTACAAGCAAAACATCAATTTCCCTAAAGTGTTGTTTAAATTCAGGGAGGGTTTTGTTTCTAATAGCTTCAACAAAACGATTCATAAATGTTTCACTTGACACATAGCGAACTTCGTGATTTTTGTAGTGGTCGGTTACATAATTGCCAACGGCTTGTAAAAGGTGTGTCTTACCAAGACCAGCGTCACCATAAATAAACAGAGGATTGTAAGAGCGTCCAGGTGTTTCAGCTACTGCTAAAGCTGCGGCATGTGCAAACCTGTTGGATGAACCTATAACAAAGTCATCAAAGGTGTATTTGAATGTTTTTGGTCCTGTGGTTTTTGTTTCGTTTTCTTGGGTTAAAGAAACATTGTTAAGTGTTTTATTGTCTTCTTTTTCTTCCAAGGTTGTCATTATTAAATTATTTTCAACCTCTTCTATTCTTTGTAATATAAGACCCTCTTCATTTTCTTGAAGGTCTTCTACTTGTTGTGATTGAGGAAGAGGTTCAGTTACAACATTTACAGCAATGTTAAATTGATCATCACTTATTTCAGAAAGTGTTTCTGAAACCAGTTTTTTGTATCTTCCTTCTATTCGGTCTCTAACCACGGTGCTTGGAACTTGAATAATGAGATAATCGTTTTTTATTTCTACTGGTGTTACAGAGCTAAAAGTAACCTGCCAAACAACTTCAGAAACTTGAGATTTGATTGCTGTAGCGCAAGATTCCCATAAAAATGTTGCATTTTCTTCGACAATTTCTTCCAAAACTTCTCCTCTTTATTATCCACAGGTGTGGATTCTGGTGTGGAAAGAAAGATGAATAATTTATATTTCTATCAAGATTTTCTTTCGCGCTACTAAGTCGAAAAACGTAGCATTAGATATCTACTTATAAGCAAAGCGGGCGTTTAATTAATATTTTTAACCCGTATTAATAAGTAATTGTTTGCTGTGTATAAATGTAGTTATTTTTACACAGCTTATTTTTTTTGCTTGTGTATTACTTTCCGGTTGGTGTCGCGGTAGCTCTGACATACGATCAATAGTTGTACTGTTTATTAAACGCGAGATAGACAGTCGTATGCTAAAAAAATAAAAGATTTTTATTTGTTACAATTCGCATCTTATTTCTACTAAATGCGGGTTTATACAGGAGTTAAATTTAATGAAACGAACTTTTCAACCAAATAATCGAAGGAGATCAAGAAAACATGGTTTCCGACACAGAATGCAAACACGAGCAGGAAGGGCTGTTCTTAAAGCCCGTCGGCAGAAGGGTCGAGCTCGGCTTTCCGCTTGATAGGCCGGTTGCACTACAAGCGCGATTTTAACAATCTTCGTATTAATGGAAAAACAGTAAAACGAGGGTGTTTGAGCGTTGTTTTTAATCCCTCTGACAATGTTTCAGACGGTATTAGAGTCGCATTTGCTGTAGGGCGATCTGTTGGTGGAGCTGTTGTTAGAAATCGTATTAAGCGAAGACTTAGAGAGGCTTTTTCAAGGATGCTTTTAAAAAACAAATCAATTCCGAATGGTGATTATTTAATAAGGGTTTTTCCGGGGGCAAGCACTAAAAGTTTTATTGGTTTATCCGAGGATTTGGAAAGAAGTATCGAAAATTTAAAAAAAGGCGATGATTAATTTGTCTAATTACTTTTCAAAAAATTCTTATAGGTCGAATAGGAATTTCCTAATTAAAACAATTGTTCATCTAATTGGTTTATATCAATCAGTTTTTTCTGGGAGAACTAGCACATGTAGATTTATTCCTTCATGTTCAAGTTATGCAATTGAATCTTTTGATAAAAAAGGCTTGTTTAAAGGGTTTTTTCTGACAATTAAAAGAATTATTAGATGTAATCCATGGGGTGGTTATGGATTTGACCCTGTTCCTGAAAATAAAAGGCGATTAAATGTTTGATTTACTAGCCAATTTATTGTCCTGGTTTTATGATTTTTGGCCTTCATATGGCATGTCTATAACACTTTTAACAATACTAATAATGCTTATTCTCACTCCTTTGACACTGAAACAGACTCGTTCAATGATCAAGATTCAACACGTTCAACCAGAGTTAAAAAAGATTCAAAATAAATACAAGAACGATAAAGAAAGAATGAATAAGGAGGTTATGGCTTTTTATACAGCTAATAATGTAAATCCTCTTTCAGGGTGTTTACCTCTTTTTGTCCAGGCACCAGTTTTTCTTGTTTTATATAACGTTATTCGTGGGTTAACCAGACGTCTTTCTAATATTGGTGAACATGCTGGTTGGGTAGTTGGGCGATTTAATCAAGAAATTTCAGTTCCACCTAATCGTTTAGAAGTTTTTTATCCTGACTACATAGACCAGCAAAGTGCTTTATTTAATGATTTAAGTCAAGAAAAAGAGATGGTTTCTTGGGGAGTTGATCTTGCTAGATCTGCTAGTGATGCACTTTCCGATGGTTTTGTCACTTCATTACCTTATTTTGTTTTAATTTTGTTGGTTTTTGTTTCTTCTTGGTATCAGCAAAAACAAATCCGTGGAAGAAACCAACAAGCCGCTATTAGTCCTCAACAGCAGATGATCTTTAAAGTAATGCCATTCTTTTTACCGGTTATTTCATTTAGTTTCGACGCAGCTCTTGTTGTTTATTTTGTTATTTCTAATCTGTACAGAATTGTTCAACAAGGTTATATAACTAGAAAGTTTTATGGCGAAAACGCAACTAAAGAAAGTGTTGTTGTAAGCGCTCCATCAGAAAATGTTGATAAGTCTGAAGTAAAACAAAAGGTAGAGAAAGAAAAAAATAAGGTTAAATCGAGCAATAATCAGAGTTCCTCTACAGAGGCTAAAAGAAAAAGAACGACAGCGGGCAGTAATGAGAATCATTCTCATTTAAATGAAAAAAAGACTACAAAAATAAGCAAAAAAGAAAAAAATAAGCAAAAAAATAATATTGATTCAAATGAAAAAAAGCCTGTAAATACAGGGAGAATCACACCTTCAGGCACAAATGTGCCTAGAAGTAATAAAAAACGCAAGAAAAAGAAAAGGAAATAATTATGGAGTGGATCGAAACAACGGGGTCCACCGTTGATGAAGCTAAAGATCGAGCATTAGATCGTCTAGGTATTGCAGAAGACGATATGCAGTTTGAAATTATTGAAGAAGGTAGCAACTCTTTGTTTAGGCTGAAGAGAAAAGAAGCGCGATTACGTGCAAGGGTGAAACCTGTAAATACAAGACCTAAATTCGAGCGTAAACCCAGGAATAAAAAACAAGGTCGATCTGGAAATAAAAATGGTAATTCTGGAAACACTAGAAATAATAAATCTGGGAAAAACACAAAGAGGGATGAACCTAAAGAAAGTAACAAAAAAACTGTAAATAATAATAAAACTGATAAGAATGCGGCAAACACAAGAAAAAAGCGCGATACTGATATCAAATCCACAAAGAAAGGGAGTTCTAAAACAGATTCTAGAGCCCAAAATAAAGGCGAAGAGACTGTGAAAAAAAATAAGATGAATCTTGAAGAACAAGCTGAAATAACAGAAGACTTTGTGTCCGGTCTTCTTGAAAGAATGGATTTACAGGCTCGTGTTGTTAGTTCAATAGAAGACAATCGCGCTGTTGTTCAGGCGCAGGGATTAAACCTTGGGTTAGCTATCGGGCCTAGGGGAGAAACGGTTCGTGCAATTACGCAACTTGCACACACTATGATTCAACGTATTTCAGATGGTGAGGCAGAAGGTAAATTAACCGTAGATATTGGTGGTTATAGGGAAAGAAGAAGGACTTTTTTGGCTGAATTTGCTGTGAATCAAGCAAATGAGGTTATAGAAGATGGAAATTCAGTATCTCTTGACCCCATGAATGCTTCTGATCGAAAAGTAGTCCACGATGCAATTTCTGACATAGAGGGTGTTACAACGCGTTCGGAAGGCTCAGATTACGATCGTCATGTTGTAATAACTGTTGATGAAATGTAGTGATAAGGCGTTTAAAACACTTCGAAATATTCTTGATTTAGCTGTATCTGAAGGTTTCTTAACTAATAATGCAGCTGAAGATGGGATAGATCACAGCAAGGGTTATTTATTCTCACATGAGAACTCATCTTTTCTTAAAGGCTTTACAAATAAAGATTTAGCTATTGATTTAGGCAGCGGAGGAGGGTTACCTGGTTTAGTTTTAGCTACTTTCACAGATTTTTTTTGGTTGCTGGTTGATCGGAGTGAAAGAAGGTGTGCTTTCTTAAAGAAAGCTGTTTTAGATCTAGACTTAAATAAAAGAGTAGAAGTTATTGAGTGTTCAGCTGAAGAATTAAGTCGAAACGGGTATAGAGGAAAAAGTAGACTTGTTACAGCTAGAAGTTTTGGATCTCCTGCTATTACAGCTGAATGCGCAAGTCCCTTATTAAGGGATGATGGTTTGTTTATAGTTAGTGAACCACCTGTTAATAACACAACTGATAATGAAGACAGATGGCCCGTAGAAGCTTTGTTAGATCTTGGTTTAAAGCAGAAAGAAAAATGGCATACAGGTTCAGCAGGGTATAGATCCTTTGTTTGTGCTGTTAAATGCCCGGAAATCTATCCCCGTAGGTTTAATAAAATAACTAAAAACCCCATTTTTTAGTAGTTGTTTCACGGTTTCACGTGAAACACTAAAAACAAGAGTTTCACGTGAAACACTAATTTTTAAGGGTACTTGTTTGTTTTTAGTTATTAGGTAGTGTGTGGTCAATGTCAATTATTTCTCCGAGTGATGTTCAATCAGTCGATAAAAAAAGTCCCAGAATTATTGCTATCGCTAATCAAAAAGGTGGCGTGGGTAAAACAACTACAACAATAAACCTTGGCGCAGCTATTGCTGAAAGTGGAAAAAAAGTATTAATTATAGATTTAGATCCTCAGTCAAACACAACAACAGGTTTAGGTGTTTCAACGAAAGACTTAAATTCTTCGATATATCAGGTGATTATTGAAGAAAATACTGCTTCTGAAACGATTATCAGTGTTGGTATAAAAAATCTCTATTTATTACCTTCAAGTTTAGAGCTAGCAGGAGCTGAAATAGAACTTGTAACTGCCTTTAGTAGAGAGCAGAGACTTACACGTGCACTGGATGAAGTTGTTAGTGATTACGACTTTATTATTATTGATTGTCCGCCAGCTCTTGGCCTTTTAACTGTTAATGCCTTGTGTTTTGCAAATGAAGTGATAGTTCCAATTCAATGTGAATATTACGCATTAGAAGGTCTTGGGCAATTAGTAGGCAATGTTGATTTGGTTAAAGCAAATTTAAACCCTGATTTAGAAATATCAAAAATTGTTTTAGTTATGTATGACTCGCGTACAAAAATTTCAAAACAAGTCGCTGATGAAGTTAGGGAATATTTTGGTGAACGTGTTTGTGATCAGATTATCCCTAGGTCAGTTCGTCTTTCTGAAGCCCCGTCATACGGTCAACCAATAACAGTTTTTGACCCAACATCTCGGGGCTCAGTTGCTTATAAAGAGTTAGCAAAGGAGGTTTTATATGAGTAAAAAGTCTGGTTTAGGTAAAGGTTTGTCAGCATTAATCCCTGATTCTACAAGTAATCAAGGGGGGGATTTAGTTGATGCAAATACATTTGAAAAAGACCTATTTGCAACACCTGGAACTGAATTAAGGCAAGTTCCTTTAGGTGATATAGAAAGAAATCCTTATCAACCTAGAACTGTTTTTGATGATGAAAAATTATCAGAATTAACTACATCAGTTAAAGAAGTAGGTGTTCTTCAACCAATTTTACTACGCGAACAGAATGACCATTATGAGTTGATTGCTGGTGAAAGAAGATGGTTGGCAGCAAGGAGAGCTGGACTTTCATCTATACCAGCTGTTGTTAGAAGAATTCAAGATATTGAATCTTTTGAGCAGGCAATTATCGAAAACCTTCATCGTGAAGATTTAAATCCAATTGACGAGGCTGTTGCTTTTCATCGCCTTATGGATGAGTTCAGTATGACTCAACAGCAAGTTGCTGAAAGAGTTGGAAGAAGTCGTTCGGCTGTTGCCAACTCTTTACGTCTTTTGCATCTTTCATCAGATGTCCAGAGATTAATTATGGATGGTGCTATAAGTGCTGGTCACGCAAGGTGTTTAGCTGGTGTAAATGATATAAAAATCCAAGAAAAACTAGCATCAAGGGTAATTTCAGAAGCTCTTTCAGTGCGCCAACTTGAATCTATAGTTAATGATTTACGCGATGAAGATAATTATGTAAATAAAGAACGAGTAGTTTCAGGAACTTCAGTTAAAGAAGCTGCTTATCTTGAAGTAGAAAAAGTTTTGTCAGAAAAATTTGATACCAAGGTCTCTGTTGTTTCGAGGGGAAAGAAGGGACGACTAGTAATTGAATTTGCTGATCAAGATGATCTTCAAAGAATATTCAATATATTAGAATAAATATAATTCTAAATTTATATTTATTCTACACACTCTAAAGGGTCCTTAAACCATTTTGAAATAGCTTCCGTTAACCCTGTAGCTATTTCGTTAGTCTTTTCTACGACTTCTCCAGGTGGCCCGAGAATACATAGAACAGCTGGCATTTTTGTCGCTCTTAATATAGGTAACTGCATTCCATTCATTGTTGGTTTTACATTCATAATTTCTGCAATTGCCTTTAGACATTGCGAAGCTAAACGAAAACCGCCTTCACTTTGAGAATTATTTGTTTTAAAGTAACTAATTGCACAATGAGAATCATTCTCGATTTGGAGACCAATATACATTTCAGATTCAAATCCATTTGCGGTTTTAGCTTGTATATCTTCATCTGGATTATTTAAGTCAATTACCTTTGCCCCTTTTTGTCGAAGCATACGAGCTGTTGCATTTGCGAGTGTTCCACTATTACCAAAGTGTCCAACAACTAGGTGGCGAGATTTCAACTCAGTACTTTGAACTCTTAAATTTTCAATTTCTTTAATTTTAGATATTTGTGTACCAGGAGTTTCACGACTTTTTATATTTTGAAGATTTCGAATAGTTTCATGCCCTGCAATACCATCTTCTATAAGACCGAAATTTTTTTGAAAGTCAATTAGTGCATTGACTGTCTGCGGTCCAAAAATTCCATCTATTCGGCCTACATCAAAACCTAATTTTCCTAATTGTGTTTGTAATTCAAAGACGTCGTCTCCTTTAAGCATTGGAGATTGAAGATAAAGTTGTCTGTTACCTAGTTTGAATGCTGCTTCTAATAAAACTGCCCTTGTAGTTTCATCTAATACCCCGCTTGTTTTAAGGCCTCTAAACTTTTGAAAATCTTTTAGTTTTTCTTGTGTATCGGGACCAAATTCTTTTTTAGTCACTTCAAAGCTGTTAATCAAAAAGCCTAAATTCAATAAGCGGGTTTGTAGAGAATGAACTTCGTTTCCGGTATCTCCAACTTCTAAAGTGTTTTTGTTTTGCACAACATTTTTCTTGAGTTAATTGTTGCTAAATGAACTCTGATAAGGCATCCAGCAATTGATGTTTTCCTTGAGCTCCAACTAGACGTTTTACAGGTTCTCCATCGTTGAAAACAATTAAGGTGGGGATGCTCATTATTTCAAATTGTTGAGCTAATTCGGGTGCATTATCAACATCTACTTTCGCGATTTTTATTACACCTTCTTGTTCGTTAGCAATTTCTTCTAAAATCGGTGCAATCATTTTGCATGGTCCACACCATTCGGCCCAAAAATCTACAAGGATTGGTTGATTTACTGAATTAATTTCACTGTCAAAATTTTCTGTTGACAGATTTGTGATAGCCCCACTCATTATTTTCTCCATTAATAGTTATTTACTTAAGGATTTTTACACTTTATAGATGCTTAATGCGGAACACCTTCGGAATTTTTTTGTTTGCATTACATTTACTAGTTTTCCAACCAATGTTCTGCGTCAATTGCCGCCATACATCCTGACCCCGCGGCAGTAATTGCTTGTCTATATTTGTGATCTTGTACATCACCACATGCGAAAACACCTTCAACATTTGTTTTTGTGCTTTGTGGTTCTGTTTTTATATACCCCAAGTCATCTATTGAAAGTTTGTCTATGAATAGTGATGTGTTTGGTTTATGACCTATAGCGATAAAGATTCCTTCTAAATTAAGTTCTGTTTCTTCAAGAGTTAGTGTGTTTCTAATTTTTACACCTTCAACTGAATTTGAACCAATAATTTCTGTCACCTCAGAATTCCAGAGAAAGTTTATTTTAGGATTTTCATGAGCTCTTTTTTGCATGATTTTAGATGCTCTTAATTCATCTCTTCGATGGATTACAGTTACTTCAGAGGCAAATTTTGTTAAAAAGGTAGCCTCTTCAATAGCGGAGTCACCCCCACCAACAACAGCAATCTTTTTATCTTTAAAAAAGAAACCATCACATGTTGCACAGGTTGATAAACCATGTCCTAATAGTCTTTTTTCACCCTCAACTTCTAACATCACTGATTGAGCACCCGTTGAAATAATTAGTGCGTCTGCAGTATGTGTTGGAGAGTCTTCGTCAGGGTTACCTATCCAGATTTCAAATGGTTTTTTTGTCAGGTCGACTTTGCTAACTTTTCTTGTTGAAAAAGCAGCACCAAATCTTTCTGCTTGGGCTTTCATGTCAGCCATTAGTTGTGGTCCCATGATGCCTTCAGGAAAACCAGGAAAATTTTCAACTTCAGTTGTAAGCATTAATTGTCCACCTGGTTGATCTCCTGTGGAGGATGGTTCTCCTTCTATAACTAAAGGATTTAATTCAGCACGTGCTGTATAGATGGCTGCAGTTAAACCTGCTGGACCGGATCCGATTATTATTATTTTTTTGTGACTATCTAACATCTGTGTTCCAACCGGTTGAATTATTGTTGCTTTTCATTTTCCCTTTTTTCACTATTAGAAGACCTAAAGAACAGGAAAATGAACCTAATAAAATAAATGCTAACCATGAGCCTCCGGGTATTGACTGGTCAACAATTTTAAAAACAGCAATGCAGAAGAGGACTAATGCTGTAAATACACAAAGTAAGACTGCTAGGCCATAAATAATCCATTTAGAAGATGAAATTATTGGATCAGTTGTAAATGAACGAAATTGTGAAACTGTTTTAATAAATTTGTTAGTTATTGAAGCAGTCAAGTTTTCATTTTGATTATTAGTTTTCATGTAATCAGTTTTTTACTGTGAAACAAATACCTATTACACCTGGCCCGCCATGACTTGCAACTACTGGTCCAAGTGCACTTACTCGTATTGTTGTTTGATCTATTAGACCTTCGAGAGTATTAAGAAAATCATCTAGGTCTTCAGCTCTAGCATGCATTACAACCAGATTTTCCATATTGCCTTGAAATTCAGATAATTTGTCGCGCAGCCAGAGTAGAGATTTTTTCCTTGTTCTTTGCCTTCCAGCTTCTTCCACTATTCCGCTACTAACATCGATAAGTGGTTTTATAGAAAGCATGCTTCCAAGTAAGGCTTGTGCATTACCAATTCTTCCACCCTTTTTAAGATTTTCTAAAGTATCTATAGCTGCATATACATGTGTTTTTGAACGTAAGTCATTTAGGAGTGCAAGTATTTCATCAACTGAATGATTGTCTTGGGAAGCTTTTGCGGCTTTTAAAACCATCGTGCCTAATCCGCCTGTTACAGATTTACTGTCAAAGATACGTATATCTTTATCGCCTAATTCACGTGCTCCTGTTTCTGCCGCTTGGATTGTTGCAGAAAGTTCGCTTGACATGTTTATACAGATGACAGTTTCGGCTCCTTGTTCAAAACATTCTTCAAAAGCTGTTTTAAATGCACCAGGGGAAGGTGCAGCAGTTTGAGGAACATCTTCACTATTATTCATTCTTTCGTAGAACTCATCTGCCCCAAGTTCAACACGGTCAATTAATTCTTCTTCACCAAATCTGATGCTTAATGGGACTATTGAGATTCCTAATTCTGAAGCTTCTTCGTCAGAAAGGTCACTGCCACTATCTGTAACAATTCGAATTTTCATATTTCCTCCTGCCTATGAATGGATCGTAGTCGCCGAGAACGTAACCACCAGAATGCGAGGAAAAAAACAGCACCAACAAAAAGCAGTATTCCTACACCTGATAGACGAGTTGTTCTAATTAAAAGTGAATTCGAGTCTAACTGCAACAGATGTTCTTTATCCGGAGATCTAATACCAATACGGATTTGAGAATCTCCAGATGTACGAGAACTGACAGGTATCTTTATTTTGTTTGTACCAGGTCTTAGTCTTACTTCTAATGTTTGTCCTTCAGGGAAACTTATACGCCCATCACTTTGAAGTATCAGTACTACGTTCGCTTCATGACTCAGGTTGTTTTGAAGAGTAAAAGGTAGTTCCGCTTTTCGACTTGTCAGTCGAACGTTTTGGTTTTGAGGACTTGTAAATCCATCGATTACTTTGACGATTTCCTCATAAATTGTTGTGAAGTATTTAGATGCCTTATTTTCGCTTAGTTCATTTGCAGAAGTTGTATCGAGAAGTTCATAAAGAAAAGAAGTATTGGGATGAGGTTTTCCTATGACTTCCGAATAAGCGTTGATTGCTGCTTTTGCAAGGTTCTGATTAGGACCTCTATTAGAAATATCTTGTGGTGATTTATTCCACAGAATGTATTTTGTTTTATCTAATAACTGATCTTTTTCAATGTGATCAACAAGATCAGCAATTGGTTTTATATCTACGTAAGGGAGTTTTTTTATAGATGTAAAAACTTGGTTCATAATATTTTGAGACATATCATTTGGAATTTTTACTATGACGTTTTTTTCTCTTTTAATTTCGTCCATCGCGAGCAATGAAAGGTCTGCGAGTAAGACATCTATATCTAACGTTCTGTCTGATAATTCATTTAGATAGGAATTTATTTTTTTGTCTAATACAAGAACTTCAAAAATATTTCCATTTTCACCTTCTATAAAAATTAATGGATTTCCTTCTTTTTCTTTTCTTGGCTTGGGGTCAATGTGGGAAAGCTCTGTAATAAAAGTTTTGGCACCAACTTTATTTAGTGCCTCAAGAGTTTCTATAACAGCGCTGTTGGAGATAAAAGAAAATGTACGATCAGGTTTGATTTGGAGGTGATTATTTATTTGAAGATCTCCTCTTGTTAAAAGATCGTTATAAGTTTCAAAGCGGTTTATTGATCGCCATGATTCAGGATCACTTGTTACAAAAGGTGAAGAAATAACATGTAATTGAGTTTTTGCTAAGCGTCTAAGCTCTAATAGTAGAATTTCATCTTTTGGATTTATTGATTGAGAAAGACCTGACAAGGTAGCCGGTGGCAAACTAACTGACATCTTTATTTCGGAGTTATTTTTTAATGTTTCTACCAGATCTGTTAACTGGTTGATTACTTGCCTATCGATAATGTAGGTCCCATCATGTTGGAGGGGAGGTTCAGCGGTTATTTCTGTAATGAATGATAAAGAAACAGGGTTCATTGTCTCAGATTCAAATAAATGTATAAGTGGAACTATTAAAGTTTCAGGATCTTTTTGATTTGATTTAAAACTCTTTATAACTAAAGGACGAACTGTTCCAGGTTCAGAAAAAACATAATTTTCTTCGTTGATATTTGTATTTACCTCAAAATTTATTTCTTTAGTTTTGATTTGCTCTTCAGTTATAGATAACTGGAATGGAACTATTTCAGTTTCTGGATTTTTTGATGTGAAAATTTTGGTAAGTGAATCTCTATTCAATTTTTCTAGTGTGAATATCTGAAGTAAATCTCCTTTTTCTAGATCGTTAATTTGAAGTCTTAACTGGAATGAGTCATTAGTTTTTGACCATATGGGTTTTTCAATTAAAGAAATTTGTTTTATTTCATTTTGTGCATGCGCATTTGCATGTGAAAAGAAAACAAAAATTGTTGAAATGAAAAGCGACGCGTATAAGCATTTCTTAATAAAACTATTTAATGCAAAGAGTCGATTTTTATTAATACTTACAGAATATGGCTTTTAGCCGCTTTTAGTAAGAGAAAAATTTTTAAAGACTTGTTTATAAGGCTCTTATATGACCATAACTTGGCACTACGCTCTTTAAGTGGCGTTGTTGTTTTTGACTGATGAACGTTTTCTTGAACATGTTGCTGGAAAAAAGCATCCTGAGTCTCCTGCGCGTCTTGAAGCAGTTTGGAAAGGTTTAGACAATCTTTTATTAGAAGACGATTTGGTTCGTATCCCACCTCGAATTGTTACAGAAAAAGAACTTTTAAAATGCCACCCAATAGAACACATACAAGCTTTAGAAGCTGTAGATGCAGAAGGGGGAGGACGTATAGACCCTGATACCGGAATTAGTGAAGGTTCATGGGATGCAGCTCGATTAGCAGCAGGATCAGGTCTTGCTGCAGTTGAAGGATTGATTGAAACTGAAGCAGAGACTGCATTTTGTGCGATTCGACCGCCGGGACATCACGCGACCTCTAATCGTTCGATGGGGTTTTGTTTAATTAACAACATTGCAATTACTGCAGCATCTTTAATAGCGAAAGGTGAAAAAGTTGCTGTTATTGATATAGATGCTCATCATGGAAATGGCACACAAGAGATTTTTTATTCTGATCCGCGTGTACTTATGATTTCAATTCACCAGTGGCCTTTGTATCCAGGGACTGGTTCAGAAGAAGAAATAGGCGAATTAGACGGACAAGGTTTTACAGTCAATGTACCTCTTCCTCCAGGTTCGACAGGAAGTACATATAGATCAGCATTAGATAAAATAGTTGTTCCTCTAGTAGAAGATTTTCAGCCAGATTGGATATTAGTTTCTGCAGGTTTTGATGCACACAGAGATGACCCTTTAACTGATATGGGTTTAACTTCAGGAGATTTTGCTGATTTAACCGGAGTTTTGTTTAATTTGGCACCAAAAAGTAGGTGTATTTTCTTTTTAGAGGGGGGTTACAACCTTCAAGCCTTGACTGATTCTGTAAGTGCTTCATTTGCATCCATAATGGGTATTGATTTACGACCCGAATCAGCGACTGGCGATGGGCCTGGCATAGAAGTTGTGAATAGAGTTGCGAAGTTACATGGAGTGGTTTTGTGACAGAGGATTTTGATCGTTTAAGAGATTTAGTCAGCCCTGTTGCGGAAAGATTTGTTCAAGGAAAACATACGCTTTTTTTTGTAGGGGGGATTGTTCGTGATGTTTTAATTAATAAAAATGTTCAAAGTCCTGATTTAGATCTCACAACTAACGCTACGCCTGATCAAATTAGAGCATTAGTTGGGCCTGTAGCTGACGCAATCTGGTTGCAAGGTGAAAGATTTGGAACAATTGGTTTAAGAATTGGTGAAACAAGAATGGAAATAACGACTCATAGATCTGAGTCGTATATAAGTTCTTCAAGAAAACCTTTAGTCTCTTTTTCATTAAATCTAGAAGATGATCTCAGCCGAAGAGATTTCACAGTTAATTCAATGGCTGTTGAGGTTGATAGTGGAATTTTCTTTGATCCTTTTAACGGTAGATCAGATTTAGAAAATAAAATTTTACGAACCCCGTTAACTCCCAGCAAGTCATTCAACGACGACCCGTTAAGAATGCTAAGAGCTGCAAGATTTTCTGCTGGATATGATTTGCAACCTGTTCAGGAAGTTATTGAGACTGCAAAAGATTTAGCTGAAAGAATCTTAATTGTTTCGGCAGAGAGGATAAGAGAAGAGTTTTTAAAACTTCTCTCTATAGAAAACCCCACAAAAGGTTTTGAGTTTTTAGACGAGGTTGATTTGTTGCCAAAGATCCTTTCTTTCGAATCAAATTTAGATCACAACAATTTTGACAAAATTTTTTCATTGTTGCCATCTGATGATCCTGTAACAAGATTGTCTGTTTTTTTCAAAGGGCTATCTAAAGATGAAGTTAAAGAATCTTTAAAACGTTTAAAGATGTCTCGAGAGGAAAAGCGTCGGATAGAAAGCGCTGTTGATTTTTTGAATCTAGTGTCCAAAGGTCCAAAAAATGAAAAATGGATAAATGAAGAAATCCGCCGGTTGCTTGATTTAAATCAATTGAGTGTTGAGACCTCAATTAATCTAATTCAGGCGTCAAATACAAATGTTAAAGAATTTTTAAGGTCATTAGAAGCTTTAAGGTCAAAGGAAGATTTAATTTCGTTTGAACCGTTATTGACTGCTAAAGAATTGATGAGTGTACTTAATATAGAGCCTGGCCCATTAGTAGGCGAAATTTTAAGTTGGCTTAAGGAAACTCGCCTTCGCGATGGAGCTGTTTCAGTTGATGAAGAAAGAAAGATGGTTTTGAAGCAATGGAAAAAGTAAATTTGTAGATTTCCAGCGGGTTTCTTTATTAACCAAGTGGCTAATGTGTGTTGATGTCGTCAGCAAAGACAAAAAAGCTTTCAGCTTCAAACCGTAGTAGTGCCCTTGAAAAAGAGGACTTAATTTCTGTGGAACGTCTTGCTGATGTTGAATACAGACTTGCACGACAAACAGTGATTGATCATTGGAAAAATGGGAAAATTGAGCGAGAAAATTTGTGTGATGCTCAATCTATGTTGAAACGAAATGCTATTCATTGTGGAGTTCCTGTTGAAGAATGCTGTCCTATCTGCGAACCCGGCGAAATTTATTATGTAACTTATGTTTTTGGTCCGAGGTTGCCCGCTCATGGTCGTTGTATTTCTACAAAGGGAGAACTTAAAAGACTTAATGATCGAAAAACACAACTTTCAGCTTATGTAATTGAGGTGTGCCCTGAATGTGGATGGAATCATCTGGTAAGAATTGCATCTTTGGGTGGAAATAAGTTTTAAAATTCTCAAACCTTTTAATTTATTGGTAATATTAAATATCTGCCGGCAGCCATGTGCGCTGGACTGAAAAGGAGAATTTTGGTGTCTAGATCTACTGTTCCCTCTATTCGTGAGCAAAAAGTTTCTCGCGGGTCAAAACCTGTAGTGATGGTTACTGCTTATGATGCTCCTGGTGCGCGAATGGTTGATGAAGCAGGCGTAGATATGATTCTTGTGGGTGATTCACTGGCCATGGTCGTTTTAGGTTATGAAGACACACTTCAAGTAACAGTTGATGATATTGCTCATCACACTGCTGCTGTAGCTCGAACTAAACCTTCAGCGCTAATTGTTGCTGATTTGCCTTGGCTTAGTTATCACATTTCTGTTGAAGAGACAGTTAATAACGCTGCCAAACTTATTAGAGCGGGTGCACATGCAGTAAAACTTGAAGGCGGACGAAGTCGAATTCCTATGATTGAAGCTTTACTATCGGCTGAAATTCCGGTTATGGGACATTTAGGGTTAACACCTCAATCAATAAATACAATGGGTGGATTTAAGGTTCAAGCTCGTGACACAAAAGGTGCTTTGGATTTGGTTTCTGCTGCAAAGGCTTTAGAACATGCTGGTTGCTTTTCCATTGTCCTTGAAGGTGTTCCTTCTCAAGTTGCTTCAATGGTTACTAGTTCTGTTCATATACCGACAATTGGGATAGGAGCTGGATCAGATTGTGATGGACAAGTGCTTGTTTTGCATGACCTGTTAGGTTTTGAAAAGAGAATTATTCCAAAATTCGTGCGTAACTATGCTCAATTTCATTTAGATGGCGTTTCTGCATTACGTGAATTCGTAACTGATGTTAAAAGTGGTTCTTTTCCTTCAGAGGAAGAATCATATTGTTTGGGTTCTGAAACTTCTGAAGAACTCGGACTTTATGGTGCTATATAAATAATTTTGTCACACCTCTTAAGCAGTATTTGTAGGTATGAAAAAATTGTTTATGAACTTAGTTGTTCCGAATAGCCTTATTTTGTCCTTAATAAGGTTAAAATGTATTTCCCCTGCCCCAATAAGGGGCTCTGAACAAGCAAAGGGTTTGTTCAGAACCATAGGAGGTGAGTGCCTGTCATGCGGGCTTATGAGTTAATGATTATTTTTGATGGCGATCTTGATGAAGAAGCCATTTCAACCTACTTATCTAACATTTCTTCGGCTGTTGAAAGCGAAAATGGCAAAGTTGTGTCTTCGAAAGATACAGAGCCATGGGGTAGACGGAAGTTTAGTTATCGAATCAATCACAAGTGGGAAGGGTTTTATGTTGTTCTTGAGATAGCCACTCAAGCAGCAAATATTGATTCGAGTGATCGCCTTCTTCGCTTGGCTGATAGAAGTGAAATAGTTCGACATAAAATTATTCGCCTTCCGGATGAAGAGGCTATTGAACGTGGTCTTTTAGAAGGTACAACCGCTTAACTGCAATGAATTGGAGTAAATATGGCATTTGATAATACGGTAACAATAGTTGGAAATGTAACACGTGACCCAGAGTTAAGGTATACGCCAGCTGGAGCAGCTGTTGCTAATTTTGGAGTTGCTTGGAATAGAAAAGGTCAAAACGATGAAGATGTTGTTTCATTTTTTGATATCACATGTTGGAGAAATCTCGCCGAAAATGTTTCTGAATCAATTACTAAAGGTTCGCGTGTAATTGTTTATGGTCGTTTAGACCAAAGATCATGGGAAAATCAAGATGGAGAAAGACGTTCAAAAGTTGAAATTGTTGCTGATGATGTTGCTCCTAGTTTGAAATGGGCAACAGCTGATTTAACCCGTAATGAGTTTAAAGGTGGAGACACTGGTGGCGGAAATAGCACCATGAGCGATTCAAGTTCTTCTTCAGGCGCTACTGAAACATATCCAACAGATGAGGAACCTTTCTGATGGCACGTAAAGAATTTAAAAACTCTCAATTCGACGACAAGAATGGTCGAATGAGGAGAAAAAAGGTTAGTCCTTTAACAATTGGGAAAATAGAGTATGTCGACTATAAAGACACCAATCTACTTAACAAGTTTTTGTCTGAGCGTTCAAAAATTAAGGCGCGCCATAATAGTGGTAATGATGCTCAACAACAGAGAGCTGTGGCAAGAGCGATAAAAAATGCACGAGAGATGGCTCTTATGCCTTATAAAGCTGAAGTTACAACTCAAAGACGGGAAAGAAGGAATGAAAGTGATCGACCTGATAGAGCATCCGGTCCACCGCCCCAACCTACAGCTCCTCCTCCTAATAATGAAGATGTAAATAATGAAGATACAAATGATGAATCATCAGAAATTTCTTCAATAGAAATGAATCCAGAGATTATAGATTCGTTTGATGGAACACAAGATAATCAAAATGAAGTTCTTAATAATATTGACGAAGGAGAAGAATCATGAAGGTTCTCCTCCGTTCTGATGTAGATGGCCTGGGTAGAACTGGAGATATTGTAGAAGTTGCAAGAGGTCATGCAAGAAATTTCTTGTTGCCTCGAGGGTTAGCTGTTGCAGCATCTTCGGGAGTGACTGCTCAAGCTGAGGCAATGCAAAAGAAACGTGCTTTAAAAGCTATTGAAGATAAAGCTGACGCTGAAGAAATAGTGTCTCGTTTAGACGGAATTATTATTCAAATTTCTGCTAATGCTTCTGAGACTGGAAAACTGTTCGGTTCGGTAGGAGTTGCAGAAATTTCACAAGCACTACAGGATCAAGTTGGTTTAGAGATAGACCGAAAAGATATCTCTGGTGAGACTGCAAAGGAAATCGGAACCCATCAATTTACTTTGCATTTACATCCTGAAGTTGAAATGCAAGTAACTGTCGATGTTAAAAGTGAAATTTAGAGTTTTCCACATTAATTTTGCTTATTCCACAAGTTAATCCACAGACTGATCCACTTAAAAAGTCGACTTTTCCCCTATGTTTTTAGGGTTTTCCTCTGGCGTTCCACAAGCAAGTAGTGGCATAGTGGACCCTCTGTGTGAAGATTTGGAGGATAAGTTTTGAGTGCACTTGAAGATGATTGGCGTAATTTAGAAGAGCCTTCTTCGTTCCCTGTTTCCTCACAAAGAGAAAAGACTGGATCAAGAGTACCGCCACACAATATAGAAGCTGAAGCTTCGTTATTGGGAGCAATGCTTTTATCTAAAGATGCGATTGCTGATGCACTTGAGGTCACTTCAGCAGAACATTTTTATAAACCTTCTCACGCTCATGTTTTTGATGCTATTTGTGGTCTTTATGCGACAGGTGAACCAGCTGATCCAGTAACTGTTGCAGATGCTTTAGACCGTGCTGGATTACTTGAAGGTATTGGTGGTCCTGGAATGCTGTTGGATCTTCAAGCTGTTACGCCAGCAATCACTTCGGCTTCTTCTTTTGCCAGGATTATTCAAGAACATGCAACACTTCGTGGATTAATTGGTGCTGCTAGTGAGATGGCAGAAATTGGTTACAGCAGGCCTGAAGATGTACCTAGGGCTGTAGATGAAGCTGAGAATCTTGTTTACCAATTAGCACAAGGAAGAATTAATGATTCCATGGGTGCGATGCGAGATTTGCTTGATCAAACTCTTGACGCAATGGAAGAAAGACAACAAGGTAAAGGACTAACAGGAGTCCCGACTGGTTTTAAACGACTTGATCAACTTACTTCCGGTTTACAGAAAGGCAATTTAATAATAATAGGCGCTAGGCCATCTGTTGGTAAAACATCTTTGGGGCTTAATATTGCAACTCACATTGCAACCGTTTCGAATCATCCTGCATTGATTTTTTCCTTAGAGATGAGCCGTTTAGAGCTAACGCAACGTATTCTTTGCGCAGAAGCAAGAGTTGATTCTCAAAAAATTGTAAATGCTCAGATGAATGATGATGATTGGGTTCGTATCAACAAAGGTATTGGCCATTTAGATGAAGCGCCCATTTATATTGATGATAATCCCGGTGTTTCAATAATGGAAATAAGAGCTAAAGCTAGAAGGCTCAAAAGCCGTATAGGGAATTTGGGAGTAATAGTTGTTGACTATTTACAACTTATGACAGGAAGATCTGCAGCTGAGAGTCGACAAGTAGAAATATCTGAAATAAGCAGAGGGCTTAAACTTTTAGCTAGAGATTTAGAAACTCCAGTTATTGGAATTTCACAGTTGTCAAGAAGTTTGGAAAGTCGACAGGATAAGAGGCCAATGCTTTCAGATCTTCGTGAGTCCGGCTCTATTGAGCAAGACGCAGATTTAGTAATGTTCATTTATCGCGATGAAATGTATAACCCTGAGAGCAATGAAATGGGAATTGCTGAAATAAATCTTGCAAAAAACAGAAATGGCCCAGTTGAGAGAGTTCGCTTAGCCTATATGCCTAATTTCACCAAGTTTGCTGATCTTGCAAGGACTGATGAATCTGATTCTGCAATGCAAAAAACTAGTTCTATTAATGAACCCGGAAACTTTTAAATTTAACCGTGTTTTTAGGCGAGAAATTACTTGAATGGCTTCTTTTAGCATTTGGTTCTGCCATGTGCTTGGGAAATCTTGCTGCTTTAGTAAATCCACCGAAAAATAATGATCAGCAGAATTTAAGAAGAGCACCTTTTTGGCGAAGTTTTATTTACATAATTGTTGGTTTAATTGTTGCAGTTTGGTCTTTAGCGGGATTAATTGGTTGAATTACTTTGTAGTTCAGTTTGATTATCAGTTAATGCCATTTTGGAGGTGAAGTTAATGTTCGAGCGGGTTATTGCTCAAGTGGATCCATCGGGATTGACAGATGCTTGTGGTTTGGAACCTAGTTTTGTGTGTGAATGGATTTGGGACGTTTCAGGTAATGAGCGTTTGGCGGAAATAGCCGCTTGGGGTGTTGAAAAGCCTTTAAAGATTTTATTTATCCTTGTTGGTGCTTATATAGCTAACCGGATACTCAAGAAGGCAATTAGTACAGTTGTAGAACGGGTTGTCCAAGAAAGATCACTTATAGATGAGGAAGAAAAGTCTGATGCTTTGGTTGCTCGAGTTGGAAGGCGAGCTAAGGCACGATTGCAAAAAAATCGAGAAAGAGCAGAGAGGTCTCGACAACGAGCTAAAACACTAGGAGGTTTGCTTAGCACTCTTGCGACATTAACTACTTATAGCTTGGGGGTTTTGTTGGCTTTAGGTGAGATTGGATTTGATTTGGGTCCACTAATAGCTGGTGCAGGAATTGTAGGTTTTGCCGTTGGTTTTGGAGCTCAGTCTGCGGTATCAGATTTTATTGCAGGCATATTTATTCTTGTTGAAGATCAGTATGCCGAAGGTGATTTTGTTGATTTAGGTGACGCGTCGGGCACAGTTGAAAGGGTTTCATTAAGGACAACTGTTCTTCGTGATGTCAATGGTGCAGTTTGGGTGGTACCTAACGGAGAAATTCGTAGAGTTTGTAATTCTTCACAAATTTGGGCGCGATCCGTTTTAGATGTTGACGTTGCTTATGATACGGACATTGATTTAGCAGCAAGTGTTATTAAAGAGGTCGCAGATGAATTATGGAAAGAAAATCTTGAATCAGCGACGATTATTGAGGAACCTGAAATTTGGGGCGTTCAAAACTTTGGTGCTGATTCAATTTCTATTCGGTTAGCTGTCAAAACTGAAGCAGGGGAACAGTGGTCAACTGCTAGGAAAATAAGGGCGCGTTTGAAAAAAGCTTTTGATGAAAATGGCATAGAGATTCCCTTCCCTCAAAGAACAATTTGGGTAAGAGAAGTAGAAAATCAGGTAGGGATTGAAAAGCCAAAATCTGAAATAAGAAAAGACTTATTAGATGGTCGGTCTGGTAGTGATGGTGATGAATAATTAAGACTAAAAATTATTGAGTGTCACTTCTGCTAATAGCTCTTTCATCTGTTCCCAGATAGCTAGCTATAACTGCTGGATCGTTTCTGACTTCAAAAGGTTGGCCTTCTGAGATTACAGTTCCGGCTTCTAAGCAATAAACTCGATCTGAAAGTGCCATAATCATCGGCATGTCGTGTTCTATTACTAACATTGATGCACCAAGTTCTTGTTGAATCTGTTTTAGGAGTGGACCAAAAGCCTCAGTTTCTCTTTGAGCAATTCCGGCGGTTGGTTCGTCAAGACAAAGCATTTTTGCATCTAAAGCTAAAAGTCCAGCTAATTCAACGATTCGTCGGGTGCCTGTTGAAAGTTCAGCGATAAAAGAATCTGCGTATCTGCCTAGTCCCAGAAAGTCAATTAATTCATTAGCTTGTTTTGTTTTATTCATTTCGTTACGCGTGGCGTTTGGAAGAGATAATGCTGTTGGGAACAGGCGTGCACGATTTCTTGCTTCAAGTGCTACTTGGACTGTTTCTCTAACAGTTAATTCAGGAAATAGTCGAGCAGCTTGAAAGGTTCTACCTAATCCTTTGCGAGCTCGTATTGCAGAAGTTAAATGTGTGACGTCATGGTCTAATAGAGTGACGGTTCCTGTTGAAGGTACATATCCGCCTATTGCATTCATAAGCGTTGATTTGCCAGCACCATTTGTTCCTATAAGGCCGACAACTTCTCCGGAATTCACTTTTATATTTACAGCGTTAACTGCAATTAAACCTCCATAAGAAACTGAAATATTTTCTGTTTCCAAAACAGTTCCAGGTGTTTGATTAAGGTCACTATTTTTCTTAAGCGAAGCAGGTGTTGTCATAGTTGTTTTGACTGGAGCGGGTACAAGTTTTTGCTCAGCCCAATTCAATAAAGAATCTCTCGCTGAATAAGCAATTTGTACTAGTCCACCTGGGAAATATAAAAGAAGCACGAGAAGACCAATACTCGATGTGAAAAGTGGAACCAGATCATTTTCTGGCCAGATTGCTGGTAATCCAATTACCCACATGGAACCGATAACTGGTCCCATAAGTGTTCCGAGGCCACCAATAACAACCATTGATACGACTTTAAGTGAATTGCTAATCATAAAGAATCGTTCCGTGAAAGGTATGTTTTGAACTAAGCCGCCTAAGAGCGAACCTCCTAACCCTGCTAGACAGCCTGCTAAAGAAAAAGCAATTAATTTTGTTCTATGTGGTACCACGGTGTACGCAGCAGCAGTATTTTCATTTTCTCTAACAGCAATTATTGATCGCCCTATGCCGCTTTTCCTTAGTTTGTTTATTAAAAAGAGAGTTATAACTAAAGCCCCAAGACAGAGGTAATAATAAGATCTTTGACTTGCCAATTCAATTGGCCCAAGACTCCCTCGGCGAAATGGGACGCTTTGGTTATAACCCCCACTAAGGACAGGGCGTCTATAAATGTATTGAGATGCTGCAAGTGCAAAAGCAAAAGTTGAAACTGCTAAAAGAAGCCCTTTTACTCTTAAAGCTCCTAACCCAATTATTGCAGCTGAAATACCAGCAACGAGACTCGCTAAAAGCATTGAAATTAAAAAAGGAAATTTGGGAAGTGAGACTGAAAAAAGATGCCATTTGTCGCCGAAACCAACACCAAAATCTAATCCTCTATTAAATCCAGCAGCAGAAAGAGCACCTATTCCCGCAAAGGCCATTTGGCTAAGAGATAATTGTCCGGCCCATCCTGTAACAACAGTAAGTGAAACAGCGCAAATTGCAAATGCTAGAACACTTGCGTAAAGAAGATGTCGAGAAGGCAAAGTAACGATTAAAGGAATAACAAGAGCAAAAATTAATAGCACTGAAAGAGTTAACGACGACAAATTCCTAACCCACCAAAATTGATTGAGTCTTTCTGGAATAGGTTTTCTTCTTGGGCTGAAAGAAAAAGAACTTTCTTCTGCATTAGAAGATCGACTTTGGAAAGCTACTGCAATTGCTACTACAACGAAAAGTATAAAATCTATTAGACCTACTTGATCTAGAAAAACGAATTGAATATGAGCTTGGGCAACACCTATTACAATTCCCGCAACTAAAGCTCTTGGGAATGAAGACATTCCAGCTATGACTGCAGCCGCCAAGGCTCTAGTCATAGTATTTGGACCGAGATTTGTTATCCCTGTTAGAGAGCCTCTACTTCCTGAAAGAAGAAGAAGAGAAACGCTTGAAAGAGTTCCTGCTACTGTCCAAACAAAAAGTGAAACAACTTTTGGTTTTATACCTGACAATTTTGCTAAGTCGGCATTATTTGCAGAGGCCTGAACGGTCTGTCCGAAAATGGTTTTATTCAAAAACCAAGACAGCGCGAGCGTTAGAAGGGGAACCACTATCAGAATTGTTAATTTAGGACCAGTAATTCGAAGACCGAAAACATCATTCCATTTACCAGAGAGTGGAACTGGAAATCTGACACCTCTTTTACTCTCAATATCTGGATATGCAGCCAAGATTGCTTGCATCAACTGAGCTATTCCAATTGTTGCAACTAAAACTATTACTCTAGGAGCATTAAAGAGCCGACGAATTATAGCTAGCTCTATGATCGATCCGACTAAAGTTCCCACTAGTAGGGCTAGTGGTAAAGCAATCCAATAAGGAAATCCATAGTTAATGACCATTAGGGCCATAAGGCCCACAGCAGGTAATCCCATATTTCCTACTGCAAGGTTTATTACACGAGTAGAACGGTAAATAAGCACTATTCCAAGCGCTAGTAAGCCAAAAACCATTCCATTTATTAATCCATCAAACCAAAGCTGGCGTGTGGTCCATACAGCGAGGGTTAGTGGTGATTCAGTCAGAATAATTTCTAGAGGTCTAGTCATATCAACCACCTTCATCACCTAGGAAAACAGCTCTAGCTAAGTCATCACGTTCGGATAATTCTTGAGCAGAACCTTCAAAACGAACCTGACCTTTTTCTAAGAAAACCGCTCTATTAGCAATTGAAAGGGCAATATTTAATGATTGTTCTACAACAATCATCGTTTGCTCTTTTTCTTGAAGGCGTTCGATGATATCCAAAAGGTCCTGAACAACTGTTGGAGCTAAGCCTAGGGAAAGTTCATCAATTAGAAGAACTTCAGGTTCATGGAGCAGAACGCGTCCGAGCGAGAGCATTTGTTGTTGACCACCTGATAGTGAACCTGCTTTTTGTTTTTGTAGTTTGTGTAATTCTGGAAAAAGTTCGAATACGTTTTCGATTCTTTTTTTAACATCGTCTTTATTGTCCTTATGTATAAAAGCTCCCATAATTAGATTTTGATGAACTGTCATATCACTAAAGACCCCAGCACCTCCAGGAAGTTGTTGGATTCCTAGTTTCGCCCGTCTTTCTGGGGAGGCATAGGTTATTGTTTGCCCATTAAGTCGGACCACTCCTCTTTTGGGAACTCCTAAACCACTAATTACTCTAAGAAGGGTTGATTTTCCAGCCCCATTTGTTCCTAACAGCGCTAGTGTCTCACCTTTTTTCACTTCTAGTGAGATGTCGAAAAGAATTTGAACCGTACCATAAGAGAAGTCAACATTGTTTACTTGCAGAGCAGGGGTTGTTTCATTTGTATTAGACCTGCGGCGCTTTTCTTCTTGTTCTTCAAATAACTCTTGAACGTTCAATGAAAGATCGTTCCTTAGAAATTTGGCGCCTCTGTACATGATCCAACCACCAATTACTGAAGAAGGAAGTGTAAGGACTATGACAGTTACGCGTGGACCCCAAGTGTCTGTAAAAAGAAGAGATATTAACCCTCCACCAGTAGCGCCTATAAAGAAAATGTAAAGAGTTACTAATGCTGAACCAGTACCACGCAATCGGTATGGAACAATTGCTTGCAAAATGGGACTTACCATCGCGAATGAAGCTGTGAGGAGAATCAGACTAGGTATTCCAGTTATAACAAATAATGCAACGTTTGGCATAAAAAATTGAATTGGCTTAAGAATGCCGGCTAAAGCAATACCTAAGCCAATTAGGTGCAGAGTTCTAGTGGGGTTTTCTCTCCAAAGACGATCAAATTTGGGACCTACCCAAATAAGGGCAATAACTGCGAAAACTCCTCCTGCTGTTCCACTGATTCCTCTTTCAAAGGCATCCAATCCAAATTCGTCTTCAAGAAAAAGATTTTCCAAAACAGGTGCTGTGAACAGCCCAAAGCCAAGTGCGCTAAAAGCTACAACAACTGTTTTCACTGTTTTTATTTGCAGTAACCGCGAAAATGCTGCTTCCATTGAAATAGGTAAGGGTTTATCTTCTATGAAAGATTCTCCTAGAACATCAGTTTTTTCCCATTTTCCTCTTTCTGGTTCTTTTAAGAAAAAGGAATATAAAGCAACAATTACTACTGGTACGCCGAGTAAGTAGTAACACCACCTCCAGCCATCAATTCCATCTGAACCATTAGCGGCAAGGGCTATTGCTCCTACTAGAACTGGACTGACTACTCTCAACCCATTATTTATGATGCCATTTAATGAACCGAGCCTTCCCCTTATGCCTATTGGGTAGGTATCAGCAATTACAGAACTATGAACAGGGATTGTGCTTGCTTTTGCAATCCCAACTCCAAACCTTGCCCAGAAGAACATAAAGGCATTAACTGCAATTCCGGATAGAAAAACCATTCCAGCAAAAATTGAGCTAGCCCACCCGATTATTGGAACTCTTCTTAATCGATCAGCCATCCAACCCATTGGAAGTGAACCTAAGACAACAAAGGCTGCTGATGAACTGGCAATAAAGGTAATTGTTCCATCGCTAACATTAAATGTGTCGCGTATATCTGGAGCCAAGACATTTATAGCTGCAGTTTGAAGCTCTTCTAAACCCGATAAAAGAGCGAGAGTAAAAAATGTTGCTGCGCCTCCACCGAGTCGTAAACCTTTTTTGAAGCTAATACCTTCTGATTTAACACCAGGTAAAAGATCATCCGGAAAAATTATTTCATCTTGCTTCTTACGTGCTTCTCGACGTTCTTCTTCATCAATTACTACCGAGGTTAATGAAGACAGTTTGTTTTGGTCTTCATTGCCATGGTTTGAAGATTTTGAAGAATCGTTTTTCATTTTCAGTCGTTTCTGTAAACCTTTATTTTTTCACGTGATGACCTATTAAGCACAGTGGGAAATTTAATTTTTTAATTAGTTTTGTTATATATCATTTCGGCAACGATTAGATCCCAATTGGCAAGTCCTACTGATTTGAAAAGTGTTATGGATTCTAAAGAATTTCGGTTTACTTCTTTCTCAATTAATTGTGAAAAATCTCCTACAATATTTTCAAAAGACCAATTTCCTTCAAGTTCAGCATTTATGAGTTCACCAGCTTCTTTTTTTGCAGCTGTTCTATGATCCACAAAAATTTCGGCATTTTTTATCAAGTTTGAGTCTGCTTCTTTCTGCTCATCAGAAAAAGATCCAATTAAGTTTAAATGAGTTCCCGGTTTAACTGATTTAGTAGGAATCACTGGTTCTTTAGAACTAGTGCATGAGCAAATCAGGTCACATGCGGCGGCTTCTTCAGGGGAACCCACATACATTTTTTGTTTAATAGTTTTTAAAGAGCTAATAAATTTTTCTGTAGATTCCTGCGTTCTTCCAGAAATGATAATCCGTTTAATATCAGGACGAACTGTAAGCATCGCTTCAATATGACCACGTGCTTGTACTCCTGTCCCAAAAATACCCAAACTTTCAACATTTTCTTTTGAAAGTATTTCTGTTGCAACTGCAGATGCTGCAGGTGTTCTAAGTGTTGTTAACGCCGAACCGTCAAAAGTTGCTTTTGGGACGCCTGTTTTTTTATCGCAGTACAGGTAGAACCCGTGCACAAGAGGGAGTCCAATAGTTGGATTCTGAGTCATGACTGTTACTAATTTTATTCCTATGCCAGTTGGAGAAACTGCTGGCATTAGAAGGAAGTCCTCTCCTTGATCCAAAGGAATGTGTTCTCTGGGAATAGGTTGGCTACTTGTTGCAACACTGGTTTTTAAAGCAGCAATAGTATTTTCCATTCCAATTGAAAAAATGTCACTTGCAGAATAGTGAGGAATTTCTCTCATCTGAGCTTAAATCCCAGGCCTATTGGATCACGTGGATCAAGATAGAAAGAATTTTTGTTACAACAGTAAGCAGATCCTTCAACTGAGGTAATAACAGTGTTTTCATTTTTATCTATTATCTTTCCTGTGAACATTCCACCTGCAATCCCATAGTTAAAGAAAGGCTCACCAACTTTTATTTGTTTTTTTTCATGAAGCAAAGCAAGTCGAGCGGAAGTGCCGGAACCACATGGTGACCTATCGACTTGTCCATCGGCAAAAATGGTTACATTTCTTTGTTTTAGAGGGTTTTCTTCCAGGGTCTCATAAAAAATTGAACCATAAATTCCTGAAAGCCTTTCGTCAGAAGGATGTTCGGCAAATTTCTGATCGTATGTTTTTAATTTTATTTCTCTGCCGATTTCGATCAACTCATTTAAGTATTTTGAACTTGGGTTTAAACCTAATTGATCAGTTGCAATTGAGGCATAAAAGGCTCCCCCGAAGGACACGTCAATAGTTATTGATCCAAATTTTGTATCTATTTTCATTTCTTCGACACTTACAAAAGAAGGTACATTTTCAAAAGTAACGCTTTCGACTTTTCCGTTAACCATTTTGGCTTTTGTAAATAGCCTTCCGGAAGGCACATCGACTACGACTTCAACGAGATCTGAGTTTGATTCGATTAAACCACTATCTATTGCCCAAGTTGCTAGCGCAATTGTTCCATGCCCGCACGCTGTGCTGAATCCATCTGAATGAAAGAAAACAACTCCTAGATCTCCGTTTTCATCATCAGGTGGGACAACAAAACCGCCGTACATGTCAGCATGTCCTCTTGGTTCATGGACTAATAATTTGCGAAGATCGTCGAGATTAGTTTCAGCCCATGAGCGACGTTCGATAACAGTTGAACCTTTCATTGATCCCGCGTCAACTATTCTGAATGGTTCGCCAGCTGTGTGGTAATCACAGCTTTCAATGGGTGATTCTGAATCAAAAACCATATAGAAATCTTAGTAATTTTTTTAAAGTTATTTACAGAACAATAAATATAGTGTGAGCGGGTGAGGAGAATCGAACTCCCATCATCAGCTTGGGAAGCTGAAGTTCTACCATTGAACTACACCCGCAAAAGTTGTTTTAATAAAAGTACAGTTCGACAAGCCATATTGTAAGTTTCTGACCTACGATTTTTATTGTTGGACCTTGGAGGCGTGATGACTGGAATTGAAGAGTTGCCAAGAGCAACTTTTACTTCTTTTGCCGAATCTACAAAAGAAGATTGGGAATTAATAATGTCTCAAAGGGGCGAATTGGAAGCTGCTCTACCGAATCGGATTCTTGAACAACTTGAATTGTTAAGAAATGATTATGGAGGATTTCCGGTAGACCGATTAGAACATAGTGTCCAGACTGCAACAAGGGCTGAACGGGACGGTCGTGATGATGAATATATTGTTTGTGCACTATTGCATGACATTGGCGACGTATTGACCCCATATAACCACCCTGATGTCGCTGCAGTTATTCTTAAACCTTTTGTTTCTCCGGCTAACCACTGGATGGTTAAAAACCATGGAGTTTTTCAGGGTTATTATTTCTGGCACCATTTAGGTGGGGATAGGAATGCAAGAGACGCGTTTAATGAAAACGAATATTACGTGTACTGTGAGGAGTTTTGTGCAAAATATGACTCTCCAGCCTTTGATCCGTCATATAAATCAAATCCATTAGAGTATTACGAACCGTTAATAAAAGATTTTTTTGGGCGAAATCCATGGAGTGGTAATGCTTAATTTCTTTCTAAATAGTCTATTATTCGAATCATGATTCTTTCTGACAGGTCAATTCTAAAAGCAGTTCAAGAGGGAAGAATTATTATTGAGCCCTTTGACCAGGAGTGTCTTCAACCATCATCGGTAGATCTTCATCTGGATCATCGTTTTCTAGTATTTAAGAATCACACTTTAGGACATATAGATGTTCGAGAAGATTTATCTAATTTGACTCAAGAGGTTTCAGCTAATGATGGCGATCCTTTTATGCTCCACCCTGGTGAATTTGTTTTAGGATCTACTTTGGAGAGAGTTTCTGTGCCGGATGATTTAGTTGCCCGATTAGAAGGCAAGTCAAGCTTGGGACGTTTAGGTTTATTAATACATTCAACTGCTGGGTACGTTGATGCTGGTTGGGATGGACAGTTGACTTTGGAGCTTTCGAATGTCGCGAATTTACCAATTACTCTTTACCCGGGAATGAAGATTGGTCAGATTTCTTTTGTGCAAATGACCACACCTGCTGATAGACCCTATGGGTCCTCAGAGCTTGGCTCTAAATACAGAGGCCAGGAAGGACCAAGGGCGAGCAGATATTGGGAGAATTTTTAGTCTTTTTCGTCTGTTCCCTGTGAAGCAGTTTCTAAAGATTTTGTTTGATCTTCTTTAGGTTGAAGAGCTTCTAGAAGGTGGATAGCTATATCTCCTACTTTGACTTCGGTTTCTTCTACCCCTTCTCCCTTAACTCCGTCGTCAATCATTACAAAACAGAAGGGGCATGCTGTAGCAATTCTGTCAGCCCCTGTTGCTAGCAATTCCTGTGACCTTTCGACGTTGATGTTCTTGCCTGTGTCCTCTTCCATCCACATTCTTCCGCCACCTGCTCCACAACACATTCCTTGTGTGCCCTGTCTTTCCGCTTCGACAACTTCAAGACCTCCAATGCTTGCCACAACTTTTCTTGGAGCCTGATACACGTCATTATGGCGTCCTAAATAACACGAGTCATGATAAACGAGTCGCTCGTTCAATTCAGCATTTGTCATATCAAGCTTTCCTTGATCAATTAGCCATTCAAGTAATTGAGAATGGTGCACAACTTCGTAATGACCTCCAAGTTCTGGGTATTCGTTTCCTAAGGTATTGAAGCAATGGGGGCACTGTGTGATGATTTTTTTAACACCCATCGAATTAAGAGTTTCTATATTCTGTGCAGCAAGCATTTGAAAGAGGTATTCATTTCCTGATCTTCTTGCTGGATCACCAGTACACATTTCAGAAGGTCCAAGAATCGAGAAAGAAACTTTCGCCATAGTTAAAAGTTGAGCCATTGCTCTAGAAACTTTTTTGTTTTTGTCATCAAAAGAACCAGCACAACCAACCCAGTAGAGGAATTCGCTTTCTAGCGGTTCACCACCTTCAATTATTTCAACACCTTCTAAATCATCAGCCCACTCGGTTCTTGACCCTTGTGACAATCCCCAAGGATTGCCTGAATTTTCCATCGATCTGTATGCATTCCCTAATTCTGTTGGGAAATTAGATTCCATTAGAGACAGATAACGTCGCATGTCTAATATTTTGTCGAGAATCTCTATATTTACTGGACAGATTTCGTCACAAGCTTTACAAGATGTGCAAGCCCAAAGTTCTTCAGGTGTAACTCTTTCAAACATTGAATTGGCTGAAACTGAAATCTCTGCGTCAACTCCAATAGGTGGCGATACAACTGGATCGCCAGTAGCAGCCATCACTTCACCAGTTTTGAGAACTATTTCTCTTGGGTCAAGAGGTTTTCCTGTCGCATGAGCTGGACACACGCTTGTGCATCTTCCGCACATGGTGCAAGAGTCGGTATCTAACAACTGCTTCCATGTAAAGTCTTCGATTACCGAAGCGCCGAAAGTTTCTAACTCGGTTTCCATAAGGTTAGGTAATGGTTTCATCGCACCCTTAGGGCGTTCCCGATCCTTCAAATACATATTTAACGGAGAGGTAAACATGTGTCGGAGCATTGTTATTGGAAGAAGAGCCAAAAAGGCTATAAATGAAATCACGTGGGCAATCCACCAAAATTGATGCCAGCCATGCACATTATTTGTTAAAGATTCTGAACTATCAACAATTTTTGCTAATGGGTATCCAATTACCGACCACGTTTCCGCGCTTCTAGCGCTTGACTCAACAAGAGCTATTCGAAAAGCTTCTGCACCAAAGCCGGTTACACCGATAGATAAAAATATAAGTAATACAACTGCATGTTCAGGTTTTGATTTTATTCTTATTCTGTATGGACGGAATCGCTTTGGTCCGTAGCGTCTTACCAGAGCCCATACAACACCAATAAGGAAAAGAACTCCTGCAATATCTCCAACCGCTGTATAAGCACGGTACACATCTCCGTGTAGGAATTTTATGCTTTCTGGAAGTTGATGGTTTATTTCAAGAGTTGTTGTAACAGCGAGAAGAATCAGAAAAGGAAAGTACATCAAAGAATGCATTACGCCCGCAGCTGGATCGCGTAAGAGAGTCTTCATGTAAACGCCTGTTCTGAAATCTGAAAAGCGCGTTTTAGCATTTTTTTTGCTAGTTGAACGATTGTCTGGCGTTCCTCTTCCCCAGTTTTTAACTCGGTTAGCGAAAAGAACAGATCCGTAAACAAGCATTAAGGGGATTACCAAATAGAAGGCAAATTTTATTGCACCAGGAATGTTTTCAAAAACTTCCCTTGTTATTGGTGAATCATCATGAAATTTGAAAACTGACGCTGCCACTCCAGAGAGTGCAGTGAAAAGAGCAATTAAAATGCCTAATCCAATAATTGCATGATGTGGTCGCATGCTGGGTTTTTTCATGACTTGAAGACCCTATCGTGTATCCGGTTTTGTGAAATTTTGATTTGTTACAAACTTTATTATTAACTTCAGTTTAGAAAATATTTCTATCTATTTTGGGTAAATCTTAAATTTAAACTTATCCTTTGGTTTTTTATTTACTGTGTTTGTTTTTTTACTGACTCCGCCTGGGTTTGGGCAGTTTTAGGATCAAGTGCTCTTTCTAAAACAGGTTTTTCTATTAGCGGGTTAAGTTCCTCGTCCAGGTCATAAATAAAAGGGATGCCTGTCGGTATGTTTAGTTTTACAATTTCTTTGTCATCAATTTTGTCAAGATGTTTACAAAGTGCTCGAAGACTGTTTCCATGTGCTGCAACAAGAACCTTTTTCCCAGATCGTAAATCTTTTGAAATGTCTGAATTCCAATAGGGGATTAAGCGGTCAACTACGTCTGCTAAACATTCAGTCAATGGGATCGATTCTTTAGGGACATTCGCGTATGCATCATCTGTGTTCGGATTGAAATTGTTTTCAGGGCTTATAGGAGGTGGAGGCGTGTGATAACCGCGACGCCATTCTTGAATTTTTTCTTCACCGAACTTTACTTTGGCATCTGATTTGTTTAGACCAGTCAGATCGCCATAATGGCGTTCATTTAGGCGCCAATTTTTGTGAATCGGTATTTCCCTGTTCAGGCTTTGATTGACTAATTCAGCTGTTTTAATAGCCCTTTTTTGCAAAGAACTGAATGTTACATCAGGTATTAATCCCGCTTCATCTAGTAATTTTCCAGCCTGAAGAGCTTCTTTTATTCCAATATTTGTTAAATCGCAGTTATACCAACCAGTAAAAAGATTTTGTTGATTCCATTCACTTTGGCCATGTCTTAACAGAATTAGGGTTGGCATCTAGAAATCCATCATTGTTTGTCGTTTGGTACACAATACTTAAAAATACAAATCAAATGTTGCTAATACCCCACTAAGGTTTATATAGTGGATATAACATAGAAAATGATATATTTATTATATAAGACTGTATTTTGTTTTAAATCAAATTAAGTGTTTTATTTACAAAATCAAAGAAATTCAGGAGAAAAAATGGGTAAATCTGTAGGAATCGATCTGGGTACAACAAATTCAGTTGTAAGTGTCCTTGAAGGCGGTGACCCGGTGGTGATCGCAAATGCTGAAGGTTCACGTACAACCCCTTCGGTTGTTGCTTTTTCAAAGGATGGAGAAGTCCTTGTAGGTGAAGTAGCTAAAAGACAAGCAATTACAAACCCTGATCGAACGATTAGATCTGTTAAAAGACATATGGGTACTAATTGGAAAAAGGAAATAGATGATAAGAGTTACACTTCGCAAGAAATTTCCGCCAGAACTCTTCAGAAATTAAAACGAGACGCAGAAGCTTATCTCGGGACCCCCGTTACTGAAGCTGTTATTACTGTTCCTGCATATTTTGATGATGCTCAACGAACTGCAACTAAAGAGGCGGGACAAGTAGCTGGTTTAGAAGTTTTAAGAATTATTAATGAGCCCACTGCTGCTGCATTGGCATATGGGCTAGATAAAGACGGTTCCGATCAAACAATTTTGGTTTTTGATTTAGGGGGTGGAACATTTGATGTTTCTATTCTTGAAATAGGTGACGGAGTGTTCGAAGTTAAATCTACGCATGGCGATACAAGCCTGGGTGGAGATGATTGGGATGAAGCAATTATTGAATGGTTGGTCACTTCTTTTAAGAATGATCATGGTGTTGATTTGGCTTCTGACCCAATGGCAACTCAACGTCTTAAGGAAGCAGCCGAAAAGGCAAAGATAGAATTATCACAAGTTCAGCAAACGCAAATAAATCTTCCCTTTATTACTGCAACAGATGGTGGACCTCTACATTTGGATTATTCACTAACTCGAGCAAAATTTCATGAGTTGACTGCAGAATTATTGAAAAGATGTCGCGGTCCCTTCGAGCAAGCGATCAAGGACGCTGACGTAGCTAAGGGTGAGATTGATCACGTAGTACTAGTTGGTGGCTCTACTCGAATGCCGGCAGTAGTTGATTTAGTTAAAGAGATTTCCGGGAGTGAACCTAGTAAAAATGTAAACCCTGATGAAGTAGTCGCAGTTGGAGCAGCTGTTCAAGCTGGCGTTCTCGTAGGTGAAGTTAAAGACGTTTTGTTGCTTGATGTAACACCATTGTCTTTGGGAATCGAAACCAAGGGCGGTGTAATGACAAAACTTATCGACAGGAATACGACTATCCCTATACAAAAATCTGAAATTTTTACTACTGCTGAAGACAGTCAGCCATCTGTTGAGATTCACGTCTTACAAGGTGAAAGAGAAATGTCTCAATTCAACAAGACATTAGGAAAGTTTCAACTAGTTGATATACCTCCTGCGCCTCGAGGCATGCCTCAGATAGAGGTGACTTTTGACATCGATGCAAATGGGATTGTTCATGTTTCGGCAAAAGATAAAGCTACGAATAATGAGCAGTCGATGACAATTACTGGCCAATCATCTCTAGACAAAGATGTAATCGATCAGATGGTTCAAGATGCCGAAACTCATGCCGAAGAAGATAAGTCCCGGCGTGAAGATGCTGAAGTAAGGAATAATGCAGACAATCTTGTCTATCAAACTGAAAAGATGCTTACAGACCAGGCCGAAAATATTTCTGAAGAAGAAAAGAGCATCGTTCAAGAGAAATTAACTGAGCTAAAAACATTGTTAGATAGTGATGATATTGAAGCAATAAAAAATGCTACGGAAGCTCTAATGTCAGCTAGTCAAGAATTTGGACAGAGAATTTATGAGGCTGCTTCTCAGGAAAATTCAGAATCTCAAAGCACAGAAAATGACGATGTTGTTGATGCTGAAATTGTTGATGAGCAGTGAACTTAATTAATCCAGAAGAACAAAATAATGATAGTAACCCTATTGAGTTTGAGGAAGAGGCTCCACAAAGCACTTCAGATAGAGAATTTAATGAAGGCGAACATGTAGATGCCGTGTCTTCGGATGTTGGGACGGAAGAAGAAAATAATCTCTCGGATGAATCGCCTGAATTATTATTTGATGAAATTTTGTCAGAACGCGATGAATATTTAAATCTTTTGCAAAGTGTAAAAGCTGAATTTTCTAATTACCAAAAACAAACGAAGAAAAGAATAACTGAAACACGTACTTCAGCTCGCGGAGAAATAGTCGAAAAAATTCTTCCTGTTCTAGATGCATGCGATGCAGCTATTTCTCATGGAGCTGAAGATGTAGCAGCGATTAGAAAAGCTTTAATTGATTCTTTAGAAAATGAAGGCTTAGAACTTGTTGGTAGACCTTTAGAAGAATTTGATCCTTCTATTCATGAAGCTATTTCTCATGAACCAGGCATTGAAGGTGAAGAGGGTCAAGTAGTAAGCGAAGTATTAAGACAAGGATACTTTTGGGAAGGTAAAATACTTAGACCTGCAATGGTCAAAGTACGCGGTTAACAGACTTGCGAGAGATTAAGTGACTGTTCAAAAAGATTGGCTAGAAAAGGACTTCTATCAGATCCTTGGTGTTTCAGAGAGTTCGTCAGCCAAGGATATTACAAAGACTTATAGAAAACTTGCGCGAAAATTGCATCCAGATGCAAATCCTAATGACCAAGAAGCTGAAACAAAATTTAAGGAAATTTCTGCTGCTTATGATGTCATTGGGGATGAAAAAAAACGTTCCGAATATGACGAACTCAGGCGTTTAGGACCTCTTGGAAATGGTTTTAGCTCTGGTTCCAACGGCTTCAATTCAAGTGGCATACCTTTTGATATAAACGATATTTTCGGCAATTTTTTTGGAAATCAAGCAAATAGGGGCAACCAAAGAGGTTTGGATCTAGAAGCTACTCTTTCTCTGTCGTTTTTAGATGCTGTAAATGGTGTTACCACTACTTTGAGTTTAGGAAATCAGAATAGTAAAGAGTTAACATCTGTGCGAGTGAAGATTCCACCTGGAGTTGAGGATGGGCAAAGAGTTCGAGTAAAAGGTAAGGGTCAATCTGGGCCTGCAGGATCTGGAGATTTATTTGTAATCGTGCAAGTCGAACCACATGAGTTTTTTGGTCGACAAGGTAAGAATTTGACTTTAGTTACCAGAGTTTCTTTTCCTCAACTGGTACTTGGGTCTGAGGTAAAAGTAGAGACATTAGAAGGTAGTAAAGTGACTTTGCGTATTCCGCCTGGAACTCCAAATGGAAGAACATTTCGTGTAAAAGGAGGAGGAGTTTCCACCTCACAAGAAGTTGGTGATCTTTTAGTAACAGTTGAAGTTGAAATCCCAACAGAAGTGAGCGACAAAGAAAGTTCACTTATAAAAGAGTTAGCTGATGTTATGTCTAAAAAAACGCCCAAGGATTAATGCAGTGATCAAAAAAGCTAAAGTCAAGAGTGTGTTGAGTTTTAACGCTCGGACAGGAAAAAGTTGACATGGAAAGACCACAACCCGATCAAGCAGTTTATGTAATTTCAGTTGCAGCAGAATTATCCGGCATGCATCCCCAAACGCTTCGCATCTATGAAAGTCGTGGACTACTTGATCCGGCTCGAACCGCTGGCGGTAACCGTCGTTACAGTGACACTGATATAAGGCTCCTTCGGCGAATCGCAGACTTAACTGCTGAGGGTTTAAATTTGCAAGGTGTTAAGCGTATTTTAGAACTTGAAGCTGAAGTAATTCGTTTAAACCGAGAACTTGAAATAGCGAAAAATAAAATTGCCGAAGCGGTTACCGAAGTGCATCGCCAATATCGAAGAGACCTTGTACCTATAAAACAAAGCGTTACTTTACTGCGTCAGCAGAAAAGGCCTTGACCAGCAGTTTTATAGATTAAGACGCAAAAAACTTTGTAACAAAAAGGTTACAAACAGATTTCGTTCCACAATTAGCTCCTTTCTCTTGAAGGGTATTAGAGGCTTTTCCACAGGGCATGTGGATAAGAAAATCTTTAGTTAAAGGGACTTAGCTTCTAAAGATAAATAATATATTCCACTGAAAAAGTAAAGAAAAAAAGCACAAGATAAAGGTAAGCTCAGCAAGTAATAATCCCTATTCAGGAGGATTGATGTGCCCGCTACAGTGGTCGTAGGAACGCAGTGGGGTGATGAAGGTAAAGGAAAATTTACCGATCTTGTTGCTCAGGATGTATCTATGGTTGTTCGTTACCAAGGTGGTCATAATGCAGGCCATACTTTAGTGGTAGATGGAGAAACCTTTGCTTTACAACTAATTCCTAGCGGAATTTTGTCAGAACATGTCATTCCAATAATAGGTAATGGTGTTGTTATCGATCCAGGTGTTCTAATCGAAGAAATAGATGCCCTTGAGTCACGCGGAGTTAACACTAAGAACTTGTGCATTAGTGGTAATTCTCATTTAATTCTTCCTTATCACCAAGAACTTGATGGGCTTTATGAAAATTATCTTGGTGATGAAAAAATAGGTACAACCAAACGTGGTATTGGACCTGCATACGCAGATAAAGCTTTACGAATAGGTCTTAGAGTTCAAGACCTTCTTGATCATGATATTTTCAAGCAAAAATTAGAGACAACTATGAAATACATTAATGGTGTTTTAACTCAAGTCTTCAAACAGGAACCTATGGATCCTTCTGAAATTGCTAAAACATATTTAGATGAGTACGCGCCGCGCATAGTTCCACACATAGAGGACACGATTAATTTAGTTCATGAACAGTTGAATGCAAAAAAACGAATACTACTCGAAGGGGCTCAGGCAACTTTCCTTGATCTAGATTATGGAACATATCCTTTTGTAACTTCTTCAAACCCAGTGGCAGGAGGAGCCTGCACAGGATCTGGTGTAGGTCCACTTGATATCGATCGAATAATAGGAATCACTAAGGCTTATACAACACGAGTTGGTGCTGGACCTTTTACTGCTGAATTATTTGATGAAGTTGGTGAACATCTTGTAGATGTTGGCCATGAATATGGGACAAACACTGGACGTAGACGCAGGGTGGGGTGGTTAGATTTGGTGATGCTCAATTACGCCAGTCGCGTCAACTCCTTAACTGAGCTAGCAATTGCAAAACTTGACGTTTTAGACAATTTGGACGTAATAAAAATTTGCGTTGCTTATGAATTTGAAGGTCAAAGATACGATTGGTTGCCCCATCAACAATCTGTACAGAACCAAGCAGTTCCTATATATGAGGAATTTCCAGGTTGGAAATGTGATTTGTCAGAAGTAAAAAATAGATCGGAACTTCCAGAAGAAGCTGAAAGTTATTTGAATTTTATTGAAAATTCTTTAAATATTCCTATCGACTTAGTTGGTGTAGGTCCAGGGCGCCATCAATATTTCAGCCGTCAGAAATAAAGAGGTTAAATGAAGGTTTGTGTTGTTGGATCCGGTGGAAGAGAACACGCTTTAGCTAATGTTCTTGAGCGAACAGCCGAAGTAGTTGTTACACCAGGAAATCCCGGAATACCTTTTTCGACTACAAAACCTGTAAAAGAAATAGAAGCTGATTTATTTGTTATAGGTCCAGAACAGCCTTTAGTCGAAGGATTAGCTGATGAACTGAGAAAACAAGGGAAGCTTGTTTTTGGCCCCAATGCTGACGGTGCAAAACTTGAAGGTTCAAAAAGTTGGATGAAAGAAATTTTAATTGAAGCAGGTGTCCCTACAGCTAGGCATGGAGTATTTACAGAGAAGGAACCCGCTTTAGATTTTCTTCAAAATCTTTCAGATCTTTATGTAATTAAGACAGATGGATTGGCAGCAGGTAAAGGAGTTTTGGTTACTTCAGATTTGACTGAAGCTAAAAATGCCGTATCTGAATATTTATCTGGGGAAGCTTTCGGAATTGCTGGTAAAAGAATTGTTATAGAGGAAGGACTAACAGGACCAGAAGTTTCACTACTTGCAGTTTGTGATGGTAAAACTGCGGTTCCTTTAGCTCCGGCACAAGACTTTAAGAGACTTAAAGATCAAAATGAGGGACCAAATACTGGAGGTATGGGTGCCTACTCGCCAGTTCCTTTTTTAGAAGAAAATTTGGTCGAAAGAATCATGGATATTGCTGTTATCCCAACTTTGGAGACTTTAAAGCGAAAGGGAATTGATTACAGAGGTGTTTTGTATTGCGGTTTAATGATTACACCTGAAGGACCAAAAGTTCTTGAATACAACGCTAGGTTTGGGGATCCTGAAACTCAGGTAGTTCTGCCCCGGTTAGAAACAGATTTAGCTGAGTTGCTTGTTGGTGCAGCTTCTGGTTCTCTTAATTCAGTTCCAATTTTTTCGAACGAGGCAGCTGTCGCTGTTGTATGTGCGTCCGAGTTTTATCCAGAAAATCCAAGAACTGGTGATCTTATAGATGGTTTGTCTCAAGTTCAGGAAATGAAGGGTATAGATATTTTCTTTTCGGGTGTCAGAAAGACTAGTGATGGATTAGTTACAGATGGTGGAAGGGTTTTAACGGTCACTGGGATGGGAGCGACACTCGAGCAAGCTAGGAAATTGACTTATGAAGCAGTTTCACAAATTTCGTGGACTGGGATGCAAAAACGAGAAGACATTGCTTCTAATTTTGACTTATAGAAAGATGAATAGATAGACAAAAGAAAGGAATAATAGTGACAGAAAGAGTTGCGGTATTGATGGGATCACCAAGTGATTCTGATCGAATGAAGCCTGCTACAGAAATATTAGAAAAATTCGGAGTTGATGTAGACACGAGAGTTATGTCTGCGCATCGAACACCACAAGACGTTGCGGATTTCGCTTCTTCCGCTATTGAAGATGGATTTTCTGTAATTATTTGCGGAGCCGGAATGGCTGCACACCTTGCTGGAGCAGTTGCAGCAAACACAATTCTTCCCGTCATCGGAGTGCCGTTATCAGGAAGTGCAGTATCAGGTTTTGACTCCCTCTTAGCAACAGTTCAGATGCCCAAGGGAATTCCCGTGGCTACTGTCGCAATAGATGGAGCTATGAATGCTGGTTTGTTAGCAATACAAATACTTTCTTTGAACGAACCCAAATACGTAAAACTTCTTGAGTCGCATAGAGAAGAAATGGCGTCAAGATAGGATGGCTTTGTTTTGATTGTGGAAAATGTTCTCGCTAGTCGCTATGCGAGTCAACAGATGGTTGATATTTGGTCAGCTGAATCTCGGATAGTTCTTGAACGTGAACTATGGGTAGCTGTACTAAAAGCTCAAAAAGAACTTGGTATTGAAATCGGAGATCAGGTAATCGAAGATTATGAATCGGTTATAAATTCTGTTGATTTAAATTCGATTCGTGATCGTGAAAAAATTACTCGACATGATGTTAAGGCAAGATTAGAAGAGTTTTCAGAGTTAGCTGGACATCAACATGCTCACAAGGGAATGACTTCTAGAGATTTAACTGAAAATGTTGAGCAACTACAAATTAAAAAAAGTTTGGAGCTAGTTCTTGATTTAGTAGTTGCTTCGTTAAGCAGATTAGGGCGATTGGCTGTCGAAAATTCTTCGCTTATGTTGACTGGAAGAACTCATAATGTCGCTGCTCAACCAACGACTCTTGGGAAACGTTTCGCAAATACGGCAGAGGAATTAATAAATTCATACCATAAAGCAAATTATCTACTAAATAATTTTCCCCTTCGCGGCCTAAAAGGTCCTGTCGGCACTCAGCAAGATTTGCTGGATTTATTTGAAGGAGATAATGAGAAAGTACGTTTGATTGAAAGTCGTGTAGCGGAAACTCTTGGTTTTGATGAGGTTTTAGATTCTGTAGGTCAGGTGTACCCCCGCTCAATGGATTTTGAAGTTGTTTCCACACTTGTTCAAATTTCAAGTGCTCCTGCAAATTTTTCAAAGACAGTCAGACTAATGGCTGGTCATAACTTAGTTTCAGAAGGTTTTCAACAAGGACAAGTCGGTTCATCAGCTATGCCTCATAAGACGAACACTCGAACGTCAGAAAGAATTAGTGGTCTTTCAGTGGTATTAAAGGGTTATCTATCGATGTTAGGTGGGTTGGTTGGAGATCAATGGAATGAAGGAGATGTGAGTTGTTCTGTTGTTAGGAGGGTTGCTCTGCCGGATTCGTTTTTTGCGATTGATGGATTATTTCAATCATTTATTACTGTGCTTGATGAATTCGGTTCATTCCCGGCGGTAATTGAGAAAGAGTTATTAGAAGAACTTCCTTATCTTTCAACAACGAGACTTTTAATGGCGGCGGTGCAAAAGGGAATAGGTAGAGAAACTGCTCATGAAATTATTAGTGAACATGCTAGAAAGTCTTCTATGTCTAGACGTGAAGATTCAGATGATCTGAGTTTTGGTGATCTTCTTGCTTCAGATAACCGTTTCCCATTAGAAGAAGAAGAAATAAATGAACTATTTAGTCAAAGGACAATCTTGATTGGGAATGCTTCAAGCCAAGTTCAATCGGTAGTCGAGAAAATTGCTGACATAGTTACACACAGACCTCTTGCTGCTTCATATAAACCAGAATCCATCATTTAAAAGGGAGCCATAATGGCAATTAATTTGAAACATGTGCATTCGGGAAAAGTTCGAGACATTTATGAGATTGATTCTGAAAAACTACTTATGGTTACTTCCGATCGACTATCAGCTTTTGATGTTGTCTTAAATGAGCCAATTCCTGAAAAAGGCCGTGTTCTAACTGCAATGACGAAGTATTGGTTGAGCCAATTAGATAATTTGGTTCCAAATCACTTGTTATCAGTGGACCCAATGGATCTAGGCGAGGAAATTAATTTAGATAGTAGAGAGTTTTTGACCGGCAGAACAATGATTTGTAAGCGTGCTGAGATGTTGCCAGTTGAATGCATAGTAAGAGGTTTTATTACAGGTTCAGCGTGGAAAGAATATAAAGAAAAAGGGACTGTACACGGTGAGAAGGTTGGTTCGGGTTTAAGAGAGTCTGAACAATTTCAACAACCATTATTTACACCTTCGACTAAAGCAACATCTGGTCATGATGAAAATATTTCTTTTCTGGAAGCAATTGAAATTCTTGGTTCAGATTTGGCCGAAAAAGTTAAAGATGCCTCATTGAAATGTTACAAATTGGCATCTGACTTAGCCATGGAACGTGGGATCATTATTGCTGATACAAAATTCGAATTTGGTTTAATAGATGGAGAATTAGTTCTCGCAGACGAGGTTCTCACTCCAGACTCTTCAAGGTTTTGGCCAGAAGACCAATGGGAGCCTGGATCCTCACCTCCATCTTTTGATAAACAACCTGTGCGTGACTTTTTAGACACTGTCGAATGGGATAAACAACCCCCTCCTCCAAATCTTCCTAGTGAAGTTATTTCAGCTACTTCCTCGCGTTACATCGAGGCATATGAGAAGATTTCAGGAAAGTCTTTTAGGGATTGGCCTGGTGCTAGGAGTTAGTTTGCTTTTTTCTGTTTTTGTTGATGTTTGTCTACGTAAAGGAATTGCAGATCCGGCGGGCTCTACAATAGAGCGGTCTTTGCCAACTTTAGGTTTTTCGAATGTTAGAGATGTAAGCGTAGGAAAAACGATCCGATTTGTTATTGATGCTGAAAATGAAAAGGAAGCGCATGAGAAAGTAGAAACTATTTGTTCTACTTTTCTAACTAACCCAGTAATTGAAGAAGCAGAAATCACAATTGAAAACTTGGAACAAGCAGAAAGAAATTAATGTCAGCTACTGTTGGTGTTGCTGTATTTCCAGGTACAAATTGTGAATTGGATTCAATTCATGCTGTGGAATCTCTTGGCGGGAATGGCAAAATTTTATGGCATTCAAGCAAAAATCTGGCTGAGGTTGATGCTGTAATAATTCCTGGTGGTTTTGCACATGGTGATTATTTAAGACCTGGAGCTATAGCTAGATTCTCACCGCTTATGTCAGCAATTTCTGATTTTGCAAATAATGGGGGACCTGTATTGGGAATCTGCAATGGTTTTCAAGTTTTAACTGAGTCTGGTCTATTACCTGGAGCCCTTCAAAAGAATAAAGGGCTTAAATTTTTATGTAAGACCGTCGAAGTATGTGTAGTAACAGAAAATTCAACACTTACGCGAAATGCAGTAAAAGGAGCTAAATTATCACTTCCTATAAACCATTTCGAAGGAAATTTTACTTGTAGTAATGAAACTCTCGACACTCTTTTAGAACAGGATCGAGTTGTGCTTCGTTACTGTGATAACCCGAATGGTTCAATGAATGACATTGCAGGTATTTGCAATGAAGCGCGCAATGTTGTTGGAATCATGCCACACCCAGAAAGAGCATGCGACTCGCTATTAGGCAGTGAAGATGGAAAAATACTATTTGACTCTCTATTAGGTTCCAATTAATGGGAGTGCAGAATAAAACATCTATTTCGAATAGTTTTTTGTTGCTAAAAGAGAGATTTTTCTATGGATGATTCATTACATAGAGCTTTAGGACTAACTGACGAAGAAGCGAAAAAAATTGGTGACATTTTAGGAAGAAAGCCTAATCCTCTTGAGCTAGCGATGTATTCAGTGATGTGGTCTGAACATTGTTCATATAAAAGTAGTCGTCTTCATCTTTCCCGTCTTCCAACATCTGCACCTTGGGTTCTTGTTGGACCAGGTGAGAATGCAGGTGTGATTGATGTAGGAGATGGGATTGCGGTTGCAATAAGGATTGAATCTCACAATCACCCTTCAGCTATTGAGCCTTATCAAGGTGCAGCAACTGGGGTGGGAGGTATTCTTCGAGACATTTTTACTATGGGTGCAAGACCCATTGCTTTAATGGATTCTCTACGGTTCGGGCCATTAACTGATGCTAGAAGTTGTTGGGTTGCTGAAGGAGTTGTTTCTGGCATTTCTGGCTATGGAAACGCTGTTGGTGTTCCAACTGTTGGAGGTGAAATTGATTTTGATCCAACTTTTCAAGGTAACCCTTTAGTAAATGTTTTATGTTTAGGCACTTTGCCTAGAGATCGTTTGGTTTTAGGTCAAGCTTCTGGAATCGGTAATTTAGCGGTTTTGCTAGGAGCTGCGACTGGCAGAGATGGAATTGGTGGAGTAAGTGTTTTAGCTTCAGCGGGGTTTTCCGACCAAGGGGATATTGAAAAACGACCCAGTGTTCAGGTTGGCGATCCTTTCGAAGAAAAACGATTAATTGAAGCTTGCTTAGAAATCTTTGATTCAAATCTAGTTGTCGGTATTCAAGATTTGGGTGGCGCAGGATTGACCTGTGCTACAAGTGAAACTGCTTCTCGTGGAGGAGTTGGAATGGATGTTGATCTAAGTGCAGTTCCTCAAAGAGAATTAGGAATGGAAGCTCACGAGATAATGATTAGTGAATCGCAGGAAAGAATGCTTGCAATAATCGAACCCAGTAATTTAGATCGTCTTTTTGAGATTTGTAACAAATGGGAAGTAAATGCGAATGTTATTGGGAGAGTTACAAAGGGAAATAAATTAAGAATTCTTGATCATTTTGAAGGAAATGTTTTAGCTGAAATTCCTGCTTCCTCTCTTCACGATGACGCGCCAATTTATGACAGACCTAAGAAGAAGCCTGAATCAAAAAAATCTGCTTTGTATGAAAATGTAAAAGTTTCAGACGACCTAACGAGCGATCTTCTTTCTTTATTGTCAGACCCTTCATGGGTGTATAACCAATATGATCATCAACTTTTCTTAAACACTGTTGTCGGGCCAGGTTATGAAGCATCAGTTTTAAAGTTGCGTGATCCTGTAAACGGTTTTGAAACTAATAACGGTTTAGCAATTTCTACAGATGGAAATCATCGTTGGTGTGCTGTTAATCCAAGAGTGGGTACGAAATTGGTCGTTGCTGAAGGGTTAATGAATCTAGCTTGTGTCGGAGCCTATCCCCTGGCTCTTGTCAATTGTCTTAATTTTGGAAATCCGGAAAATCCTGAAGTTATGTGGCAACTTTCAGAATCCATAGACGGCATGGCAGAAGCATGTGAGGCGTTTGGGATTCCAGTAGTAGGTGGGAATGTGAGTCTATATAACGAATCTTCTGGAGTGAATATCTCACCTACTCCTGTTATTGGAATGGTGGGCAAAATTGACGGGCTTTATAGAAGACCTCCTGGGTTTGAACTATCAGAAGGTAATCGCTTAGTTCTTTTAGGTCCGAACGATGTTGGTTTAGGAGGTTCATTATTGGGCGCTTTGCATGGATTTGAGACTGAAGAATTAATTGATGTTAATTTTCAGACCCATCAAGTTCTTGCTGACCTAGTGAGGAGTCTTGTGTCTGATGGGACAATTGATGGGATACATGACTTATCTGCTGGAGGGTTAGGAGTTGCTTTAGCTGAGATGGTTGCAAAATCTAAATGTGGTGTAAGTGTTGCCCGAATTCCCGATGCATTAGCGTTTTTCGGTGAAGGTCCAAGCAGAGTGCTTGTTTCAGTACATCCTGAAAGCGTCAATGATCTTTTGTCTAGAGCTGAGGGTGCAAATATACCTACTACACGTTTGGGCTTAGTTGGTGGTGACAGATTTACCGTTAAGGGTTTGATAGATGTTCCAAAAGAAACTGTCGATTCAGCATTTGTGACTCACATACCTAATGCTTTGGGTGCGGGCACCGTCAGTTCATGATCGAATGAGTATGCGGGATTTAATTCCCATCCAGATACTAGGATCGCCTTAGTGTCAAAAAGTGAAGCTTTCCAGAAAGCGTTAGAACAGTCTGAGGTATTTTTAGATGAACCTCATGAAGCATGTGGCGTGTTTGGGGTTTTTGCTCCTGACCATCTAGTAGCACACCTAACTTATTTAGGTCTTTATGCTTTGCAACATCGTGGACAAGAGTCAGCCGGGATGGCTGTTAGCGATGGAACGTCAATAACAGTTGTAAAAGATATGGGATTAGTCTCTAATGTTTTCAACGAAAAGAATCTTGCTGCTTTAAATGGGAATTTGGCGATAGGACAGACTCGCTATTCAACTACTGGTTCAAGTACATGGAGAAACGCTCAGCCTGTTTATCGAGGTGTTGGTGACATAGAGTTTGCATTAGGACATAATGGCAATTTAGTAAATACAGACCAGTTGGCAAGAGAAGCTGGAATGTTAAAAGGAACTGTGGCTTCAGACAGTGATTTGATTGCTGAATTGATCGCTTCGGACATATCAACAAAACAAGTTCAAAATCAAGATCAAGAAGATCCTATGAAATCAGCACTTCAACGTGTCTTACCAAAATTATCTGGAGCTTTTTCATTAGTGTTCTGTGATCAAAATCGAATAATTGGTGTTCGCGACCCCAATGGATTTCGCCCTTTGTGTTTAGGACGGTTGGATGGAGGTTGGATATTGGCATCGGAAACAGCTGCTCTTGATGTGGTTGGAGCGAAGTTTATTCGAGAAGTTGACCCGGGTGAAATGGTAATAATCGATGGAAAAGGTTGTAGTTCATTTTTTCCGTTTATTGAAGATCAGATTGATCCGCGTATTTGCTTATTCGAGTTTGTTTATTTTGCGCGACCTGACAGTTACCTTTATGGTCAAAGTGTCCATAAGGCAAGAGTCAAAATGGGTGAAGCACTTGCAAAGCAGGCTCCCGTAGACGCAGATTTGGTTATGGGTGTTCCGGAATCAGGAATTCCAGCCGCGGAAGGTTTTGCTAGGGAATCAGGAATCCCATTTGGCCAAGGATTAGTAAAAAATCGTTATATAGGTCGGTCATTTATTGCCCCCACGCAAG
>Ga0208764_10000024_pt1 | contig 72663 bp, 70 predicted proteins | sample ETNtaG_18_FD_185762 | JGI IMG/M metagenome (GOLD analysis project Ga0208764, IMG submission 185762) | Marine microbial and viral communities from oxygen minimum zone, Eastern Pacific Ocean - ETNP201302SV91 (SPAdes) (version 2) | ecosystem: Environmental > Aquatic > Marine > Oceanic ... | reverse complement strand
TACGTTTTGAGAAAGCAGGTACTGGAGAATCAGTAAGCATATTTGATACTGCAATTCTGGATGAGTGGAGAATTCCTTTCGGATATTGGTTTGATCAGATGGTTGACTGGATGGATTTGAACGCAGGTTGGGTCCTGGACACAATTAAATGGCCTTTCGATTTTTTGCTTGACAACTTTGTCAATTCCTTCCTTCTTACAGTTTCCTGGTTTTGGGTTGTTCTTTTCACAGTTGTTTTCGGCGCTCTCTTCCGTACCCCAAGAATTGGAATCCAATCAGGTTTCGCTCTTGCACTTTGTGGATTACTCGGTCAGGCCTACTGGCTAGACACTATGAGAACTGTCGGAATGGTTATCGTTTCAGTTGCTCTTTGTGCTCTTATCGGAATCCCATTAGGCGTACTTTGCGCACGACAAGATGGGGTGTGGAACGTGGTGCGACCAGTTATGGATGCTATGCAAGTCATTCATTCATTTACTTACATGGTTCCTTTCGTGTTTTTCTTCAGTATTGGTGTCGTGCCCGCAACTATGGTGACGATGATTTACGCCCTGCCTCCATTAGTCCGTTTAACTAATCTGGGTATAAGGCAGGTGCCTGAAGATGTCGTTGAGGCAAGTCGTGCATATGGAGCTCCTGAATCAAGAGTTTTGGTTGATGTTCAACTTCCATTAGCGCGACCGGCGATCATGACAGGTTTAAATCAATGTTTGATGCTTTCAATTGCAATGGTTGGGATTGCAGCAATTATGGGTGCATCCGGACTAGGACTTCAAGTCTTTAGAGCGGTTCAAAACCTTGATGTCGGTCTAGGATTTTCAGCTGGTTTCGCCCTATTTCTAGTTTCAGTTGTATTAGACCGACTCTCACAACCTGAAGGTGATAATCGCGGCCTCTATGAACGTATTACGGGCGCTGTGAGGGCTCGTAGAAGTACAGATGAAGAGTTATTAAGTGAATTGGCAGACCGGAGTAAAGACACAGAAACGAAAGAAGTTGAATGGAATGCCCCTGCAACACCAAATGAACGCAAAGGTCTGCTCGTAGCTGGTGTAGGCGGAGTAGTTGCTTTAGTTGCATTATTTTTAACCTGGGGTAGTGATGCAGGTTTAATAGCTGGACACTCCCGTGCGGCTGATCTTGACCTTGCAGGTCAATCATTTAATGGATTTTCCGCATCAGGAGGAAATTGGTTTGGATTTTTTGTCTTTGGTGCAGCATGTTTCATGATTATTGCTGCAATCACAACCATCCGAAATCCAGGAGCAATCTCAAAATGGATGGGTGCACATGGTTCAGTAATAGCTTCTTTCTTAATTTTGGTGTCTTCTCTGACTTATTTGATTGCTAATACGGCAGAAGGAACAGTTAATTATTCTCACGGAGTGGGAATTTATGTGTCATTAATTGGAGGAGCTATAGGCATCGTCGGTTCACTTTTTGCTTTACAAACAGCTCCACTGGCGCCGCATAGGCCCTTAACTGTTTCTATCGCATGGGGTCGGATATTAGCTGGTGCAACGGCTCTCCTCTTAGTGTTAATAGGTTCGATTTCTGGATGGACTTTTGATGAAAGAGGAGCGACGGATTTACCACCAGAGGCTCAAGCAGAAATTAATATTCTTCGTGAAGAGGTTGAATTATCACCAGCGCTAGTTGCGATCAACAACTCAAAAATTAGTTCTCTAATCAATAAGTACCGTATGACCGTTGAAACTATCAACGATGGTATAACTCCAAATGGTGCTGGTCTTTCTTACTTGGCTATACCGCTTGTAATTATTGGTCTCCTTACATTATTGCCAGCAGTGGGAATTTTTGGTTTCAATGAGCATTTGCGATGGCGATGGAGTGTTATTACTGCAGGCATAGGGGTTGGTATATCGATAATAGGACTTGGTTGGATCATAAGTTTGGCTAGAGTCTCAGATCTACAAATAGTCACAGGGGCAGGAGCTTTCTTGACTTCTCTGGGAGGCGCTGCTTTGGCATTATCATCACGATCACTTTTGAATGAATTTAACAGGCAAAAAGTATACGAAAACCCAAACATCGGGCAGAATGTTTAATCTGAAGTTTTAGAGGCGAGTATGTCAGAGATAGTTAAAAAAAGATTCAAATCACGCGTATCGGCCGTAGATAGATTCTTAACTTTCATTCGCGTCCTTATGGCCACATTGATAGTTATAGGAGTTGTAGCGTTCATCTCCCAACAAATATGGCCTGGCAACTTTTTTGCTGAGTGGAGAAATCCTGATGCTCGAGGTCTGACAGGGGATCAATTTAAAGGTTTGGTAGTTTCCGGTTTATCCCAAGGGGCTATGTATGGGTTAATTGCCTTGGGTTATTCAATGGTCTACGGGGTTTTAGGTTTCATAAATTTCGCTCATGGGGAAGTTTTCATGGTGGGAACTATGTCAGGTTGGATTACGTCTGAAAAATTAAACGAAGCTGGTTTATGGGAAAGTAATTTTGTTTTATCGCTCTTCCTAATCATTTTCGTAGCAATTACCACTTCGACTGTGACAGCGGTGATTACTGAAAGAATTGCTTATAGGCCGTTACGTAGTTCGCCTCGATTGATTCCTTTAATAACTTCGATAGGCGTTTCGTTTTTTATCCAAAATGCTGTATTGGGATTGTTTGGGCCAGCGAGTAAGGGGTATCCCCGTCTTCCTGAGTGGTTATCTAAGCAAAGATCGATTTTCACTGTTGAGATAGCTGGAACAAAGATTCTTGTAATGGTTGTGGCTGGGCTTTCAATGGCAGGTCTTTGGTATCTGGTCGAAAGGACTCAAACGGGTAGAGCAATGAGGGCAGTTGCCGAGGATAAAGAGATTGCCTCACTTATGGGAATAAATGTAAATCGAACAATTGTTATTACGTTCGGCGTTGGTGGGGCAATGGCTGGAGTCGGCGGAATCCTTTGGGGTCTACTATTTAGAAGTGTCACTCATATGACAGGGTTTTTGCCTGGAATTAAAGCATTTACAGCTGCTGTGGTTGGAGGCATAGGAAACATGGGGGGAGCGATGGCTGGAGGCGTTTTCTTAGGGTCAGCAGAATCGATAGCTCCTATGGTCATATTGGAGCCACTTGGAGTTCCCGGTGTAAGCCAACTTAAGGACGCCGTTGCTTTTACGGTTCTTGTGCTTGTTTTACTATTTAAACCGTCAGGACTCTTTGGAGAGAAGCTTTCACAAGAGGATCGTGCATGATGAACGCTCCTCCAATTCAGAAAAAACTGTTTGACCAAAACTGGAAACGTATTTTGTTTTGGGGAAGCACATGCGCGTTAACTCAGGTTTTTATTTGCTTAGTTGGTCTCCCATCAGAGTTGAATAGGCGAATACTGATTGAGTCAACTCTAAGTCTTGGATATCTTTTTATACTCTGGATTCCTTTGGTTTTCGGCTATGTCGTTTCAAAAATGGTCAAATTAGAAGGTATAGAAAACCCCAAACAGGGTGCAGCTGATTTACTGTCCGGAGCGTTAACGGGGCTCTTGGGGAGTTTAGGTCTTGTATTACTTATGCTGGGTATCGATAATCTCGACATGAGAGACCCTTTGATCAATTGGAATCCGAAACTATTCAGATTGCTTACTTTTGAAAACAGTATCGGCTTCGGAAGTCTGGTTTGGATTGCAGTAGGTGTAGGACTTGGAACCGTCGGGGCGTCTCTGCACCAGATGTCAAGCCAGATTCGAAAAATGACTGCTTATGCGATGTTTGGTCTTTTTTCCTTCGCAGTGCTAGAAGATGTCATAGACGACCTTTCAGAAGGTTTTCGTTTGGAATGGTTGAGCGACATGATCTATGCCAAAAAAGGCGGCATGACAGTAACTTCAACGATTGTTCTTGCTGTGGTGCTGGCATTATTGCCATTAATTGTTCGGGGAAAATTCAAAAAGACTGTAGAACGCTACCGGTCAGAAGCTAAACCCGAGGATAAAAGGCGAAACTCCATAGCTCTATTTTCTATTGTTGCAGTTTTAGTTATTGTGCTGCCTTGGTTTTTAGGTGGAATTATTAACGAACTTTTAGCGAACGTTGGGCTTTTCTTGCTACTGGCCTTGGGTCTGAATATCGTGGTCGGTCTTGCAGGTCTTCTAGACCTCGGATATGTAGCTTTCTTTGCTGTGGGGGGCTACACAACTGCAGTTTTAACTTCCCCTAATTCACCATGGTTCTCTCCCGAAATTCATTTTGGTATTTCACTACTGGTTGTTGTGGTGATGGCCACTTTGGCCGGTCTCCTAATAGGCGCCCCCGTTATTCGAATGAGAGGTGACTATTTAGCGATTGTTACTTTAGGGTTCGGCGAAATTATAAGACTCCTTTTTCTCTCTGACTGGCTTAAGCCTTATCTCGGAGGATCGCAAGGTATCACAAATATACCTGCCATAGATCTGGGACCTTGGGAAGTACGAGGAGCGGACCCTAGATCTGTTTTCTATATGGTTCTTGCTTTTTGTGTTCTGGCTATATATGTCTCATGGCGACTTCAAGCTTCCCGTTTAGGTCGATCATGGATGGCTATAAGAGAAGATGAGAGTGTCGCTGAAGTAATGGGAATAAATACAGTTAATTCTAAATTAATGGCTTTTGTGGTAGGAGCTGTTCTGGCTTCATTCAGTGGAGCTGTTTTGGCAGCTAAAGTCGGATCTGTTTTCCCGAAGAGTTTTGAAATTCTCGTTTCAATAATAATTCTTGTAGTCGTGATAGTCGGAGGCATGGGAAGCATTACAGGAGTAATGGTTGGTTCGTTGGTTCTGATAGGAATTCTTGGCGGACCGCGACAACCTGGACTTCTTCAAGAGTTTCAGAATTTCAAACTGTTAATTTATGGTGCCTTGCTTGTTTTCATGATGCTTAAACGCCCTGAAGGGCTTGTACCCACTGCGCGACGAACTAGGGAATTACACCAAGAAGAGTATCTTCAAGATGCTTGGCTGGGTGACGATGAGAGTGAAGACCTTGAAGAAGTTGGAGAGCAACTATGAGTTTGTTAGAAATTCATAACCTTCAGGTCACTTTCGGAGGTCTAGATGCACTTTCAAATCTTGATTTTTCAATCGAAGAAGGAGAAATTGTTAGTGTTATTGGACCTAATGGTGCTGGAAAAACAACATTTTTTAACACGATTTCAGGAATGGTTCCTCCGACTAGTGGAGAAATAATCTTTGATGGTGAGTCAGTTCTAGGTCTTGATCCAAATCAAATAACAGAGATGGGAATCGCTCGAACATTTCAGAATGTGAGATTGTTCCCTAATATGACCGTTCTTGAGAATGTGATGGTTTCACAACACTGCCGAACGTCACAGCTCATAATAGGAGCTTTGTTTCAAACAAAGGCATTTAAACAAGAAGAGAAGGAAATACGGGAACGTTCTGAAGAAATTTTAGGCTTTTTTGGAACTCGTCTTGTTGGATACCGTTTAGATCAACCAGCTTTTGCATTGTCCTATGCGAATCGACGACGGCTCGAAATTGCACGAGCTATGGCGACTCAGCCACGTTTATTGCTTTTGGACGAGCCAGTTGCGGGTATGAATCCGATAGAAACAGCAGAGTTAACTGGATTGATAAGCAGACTGCGTGACGAATGGGGATTTACAATTGTAATTATCGAGCACGATATGAAAGTGGTTAGAGACGTTTCTGATCGTGTAGTGGTTTTAGACCATGGTGTTCCTATCGCTCAGGGAGCGTACGACGAGGTTTCAACCAACCCTGATGTGATTGAAGCGTATTTGGGTAGACCAGTAGAGGCTAAATCATGACAGAAACAGCTTTATTAGAGTTTCGTTCAGTCAATACTCATTATGGGGCTGTTCATATACTTAAAGATGTGGACCTTGCAATATATCCAGGTGAGATGGTTTGCTTATTGGGCGGCAACGCGAGTGGAAAATCAACAACTTTAAAAACCTTATTAGGGATGGTTACGCCTACCTCAGGCGAAGTTCTTCTCGACGGCGAAGTGGTTAATGAAAAACCAACTAGCTACAGGGTTACTAATGGCGTAACTATGGTTCCTGAAAATCGTCGACTCTTTAAACGTTTAACAGTAAAAGAGAATCTCGAACTAGGCGCTTACTTGCGGGATGACAGGGAAGGAATCGAAGAAGATCTAGAAAATATTTATGAACTTTTCCCTCGCGTCAAAGAAAGACTTTCTCAAAAAGCAGGAACTCTTTCAGGGGGTGAGCAGCAGATGGTTGCGATCGGTCGTGCATTGATGTCACGTCCAAGGGTTCTTCTTATGGATGAGCCATCAATGGGATTAGCTCCCGCTCTTGTGCAACAGAATTTTGAACTCATTCAACAAATCCACGAAGAAGGAATGGCTATTTTTATGGTGGAGCAAAACGCCAATATGGCGCTTTCTATTGCTGATAGGGGATGGGTTTTGCAGACAGGAAGAGTTGTGCTTGACGATACCGCTGAAGCTTTATTAGCTAATCCAGAATTGCGCTCTTCTTATCTCGGGGAGAGCTAAATAACGGCTTTCTCCAAAAATGGTTCATTTCTAATAACTCGGTCATAACCAAGCTCGGTTAGGTCTAAGGATTGGTATTTGCCATAAATGATTAATTCGCTCAAGCCCCGGCCTACGCCTGGACTTTGTTGGAATCCGTGCCCACTGAAGCCATTGCAAAAAAAGAAATTCGAAAGCTTTTCACATGCACCAATTATGGCATTTTGATCCAAAGTGTTGTAGGCATAGTGGCCAGCCCATGAACTTGTTACTTTAATTTTTTCGAAAGCTGGAATGCGGTGAGCTAGTACAGGCCAGATATTTTCTTCCCATTCTTCACTTCTAACCTCGAAGTCATCGGGATCAACTTCTGAATCATTTGTAGGAGGTGCGCCTGCTAGAAAATTAGGAGGGTCGGTTCTGACGTGAACCCCTGAAGGGTCGATCGTTAGTGGGAGAGTTTGCCCTTTAAGTTCTTCTCGGCAGTCAAAAACAAAAGCTGCTCTTATTCGTGGTTCAACTGGAAGTTCCAGTCCTACCATTTCTGCTATCCATTTTGAACGAGGACCGGCGCAATTAATTACCCTTGAACATGAAATGGTCTCACCTGAATCTAATTTGACTTCCTTTACGAGTCCTTTGTTTTTATCAACTTTTATCGATACAACTCGATTGTGTAAATACTCAACCCCGTTATGTCTGGCACGTAGTTTTAATCCTTGCATTAATGAAAAAGCATCGAGTGTTCCTTCGTTTCTCGTTCCTAAGCTTCCGCATTCGAGGTCATCGGTATTCATGTAAGGAAATCTTTCTTTGATTTCACTTGGTGAGAGTAGAACTACTTCTGCTCCACATTTTTTTTGGACCTCATGATTGGCTGTCAAATTTTCCATTCCGTCTGCAGTGGCCAGAAAGAGATATCCAGTTTCGTGAAAAGGAAGTTCGGGTGCTTCTCCATTTACTTGGACATGGGCGTGAAAATTTGAAAAAAATTCTGTAGCAAACATTGAAAGCTTAATATTTACAGGTTGTGAAAATTGGTGTCGGATACTTGCCTCAGAAAGTGCTGTGGAGGATCTTGCGTATGTAGGATCTGGTTCTATTACAGCTATGTTTGCGTCATAGTCAGTATTTTCAGATAGCCAATAGGCAGCAGAACTACCCATCACGGCGCCTCCGATAATTAAAGTATCGAAATGTTTCATCAGGTGCCCTTAGCTGTAAATTTTGATCTGGACTTATCTAAAGTCTGGCTCGACATTTTTTAGGAAACATAACCCTGCGTTAGATCATTTTCAATCGAATCCAAATTTCGTTCTTTTGGGTTACCGAAGCCCCCTCCACCGGGGAGTTCTAAAATTAGTCTTCTGCCTTCTGGAACAGGTTGTTTGCCTTTTGCGTCAAAGGGTGTTCCGTCATCGAGGTATACCTTTCCAGGGGATCCATTTTCTCCTCCGTTGCGCCCTCTTGCCGGATTCTCAACTCGATCAAACATACAACTAAAGAAAAATTTATAACCTTCAGAAGGAGCTAACTCAATTATTTGGCCCAAACCACCGCGATGGAGACCGTTTCCTCCAGAATTTGGTCGTAGCTCTTTTCTCCAGATGACTATCGGTCCGATCTGTTCGGTTGCTTCAGATGACATTGTTCTCACACCACTAGGGAAAGCGGTGCTACTTAGTCCATCTAAATTTGGCCTGGCGCCTGTGCCCCCACTATTGAACATAAGTATTTCCCTTGGTGGGAGATTGGGATTCGGGTCAGTAGCCCTAGCACTAACATGAAAGTTCCATAAAGCTCCTGCACCTTCTGCAGGGATAACTTGAGGGAGTGCTTCTGATATCGCACCTAGGCAAAGGTCAGTTACGAAATGTCCTGTCACATGTCTAACCGCAACAGGGTCAGGATGTTTGGCGTTGAGGATGCACTTTTCTGGTGCGCTGACTGTAAAAGCGGCTAGTGATGCATAGTTGCTAGGCATTTCAGGAGCTAGTGCTACAAGCATCGCATATGAATAATAAGCATGAGCGTAAACTAAAGGTACGTTAACTCCATGTTCACAGGTTGGTGAACTTCCTTCGAAGTCAGCATGTGCACCTTCTTCATTAACTGTGATCTTTACTTTTAAGGTCACAGTGTCGTTGTAGCCATCAACTTGCATCTCATTTTTGTATTGACCTGGTTCTAACTTTGAGAGACATTTCATTGTTGCGTCATGTGTTTTTTCGAAGATAAATTCAGCCAGATCTTCTAAGTTATTTAAATGAAACTCGTCGAGCATTCCATGAAGACGTTTAATGCCAGTCTCATTTGATGTTGAAAGAGAATGAAGATCGCCAATTACTTGTGAAGATTCACGGACATTGTGGCGAACTATGTTTATAAGATCTTCATTTAATTTGCCGCGTTCCAGTAATTTCATAATTGGAACGAAAAGTCCCTCTTCGTAAACTTCAGTCGCGTCGGGTCCGAAACCTCTGCCGCCGACATCCACCACGTGAGCTGTGCAACCGAAATAACCGATTAGGTTTCCGTCTCTAAATACAGGAGTGACTACTGTGAAGTCATGTAAATGGCCTGTACCTTTCCACGGATCATTGGTTATATAAACGTCCCCTTCATAGATTCTGTGAGGTCCGATGTCTTCTATGAAGTTAACTACAGCTGCTGCCATGGTATTCACATGCCCCGGAGTTCCGGTTATCGCTTGTGCGATCATTCTTCCCTTAGTGTCGTAGACACCTGCTGAAAGATCACCTGCTTCTCTCACACTTGTACTAAAGGCTGTACGCACAAGGGCTAGAGCTTGTTCTTCGACTATTGATATAAGCCGATTCCACATCACTTGATTTTTTAAGTGTTTCACCTAGTAGCCTCACTTCTTTTAGTTACTAGTAGACAATCATCTAGCTGGACAGATGACTGTTTTTCACTCGAAATCCATGTTGTTGTTTGATTTTCAACAATTATTGCTGGACCTATAACACAATCACCGGGGTTCAAATTTTCGCGGTGAAAGACAGAAGCATCGACTTCGGAACCCTGAATAGGATCATAGATAGAACGCTTGAGATTACTTGTGACTATATTTTCAGAATCGACAGTATGGGTTTTTTCGATTTCTGGTTTAGGGGAGGTTACTTTCACGGACCACCCGACCACTTCAATCTGAAGACCTTCTATAGCTCTACCGAAATGTTGCTCATAAGTTTTTTCGAATTCGTTATTAAGCAGTTCCATTCCAAGGTGGTCAAATACAGCATTTTCCAAGAGGACAGGGATTTCCCATCCTTGACCTGCATATCTCATGAAAGCGCAACGTTCCACAACGAGGCTCTTAACGGGCAGATTCTCATTTGATGCTTCCAGTACAAATTCTGTAGCTTCTGAAGTTAGATCGCTTAGAAGTTGGTTTACGCTTTCATGATCAAAATTTTCAATGGATACGTAGAAACTTTTCAAAGCTTCATAGGAAAATGGTGTTCGAAGAAAACCTATGGCTGAACCTACGCCTGCTCCGGGAGGTATGAGTAATCTCTCTATTTCCAGTTTGTCACACAATCGAGACGCGTGAAGAGGCGCTCCGCCACCGAATGCGATCATTGTGTATTTAGATACGTCTCTACCATTTTCCACTGCGTGGACTCGAGCGGCATTGGACATATTTTCATCAACGACCTCGATTATTCCGATTGCTGCATTTTCAGCATCAATTCCAAGTGGCTCTGCTACATCAGCTAGCAGTGCTTTTCTGGATTCCTTGGGAAGAAGGGTAATGTCATCTGCGCCGAAAGTCTCCGGTGAGATTCGACCAAGCAAAATGTTTGCATCCGTTACTGTAGCTAGAGAACCACCTAGGCCATATGCCGCCGGCCCTGGTTCAGAACCGGCACTCAGAGGACCAACTCTTATCTGTTTAAGGTCATCAACATTTGCAATTGACCCACCGCCAGCTCCTATTTCAATCATTTCTATCACTGGTATAGAAATAGGCATTCCACTTCCTTTAGTGAAACGGTGGGTTCTCGCTACTTCAAAAGTCTTTGCAGATCGTGGAGACTGTTCATCTATAAGACATATTTTTGCAGTTGTGCCTCCCATGTCATAAGAGAGAGCAGCGTCAATTCCATGACGAGCAGCAATTTCAGAAGCGAAAATAGCACCACCTGCAGGGCCAGATTCTATGAGTCTCACAGGAAATTTTATTGCACTTTCTATACTGATCAGTCCACCACCAGAATGGATTAGATGAATATCACATTTCGCTCCGGTATCAGCTAGTTTCGTTTTGAGCCTTTCGAGATAAGCGGCCATCATGGGTTGCACGTAGGCATTAGCGCATACTGTGTTAAATCTTTCGAACTCTCTCATCTGAGGCGACACTTCAGATGAAATTGACACCTTCATATGAGGAAGTTTGTCTAAAAGCATTTCCTTAAAGAGAGATTCATGGCTGCTGTTCATGTATGAATGAATGAAACCTACAGCGACTGCTTTATACCCATTTTCTTCAGAAGATAAGAGGTCGATTAGGTTTTTAGCTTCTTTTTCATCAAAAGGTAAAAGTACGGAACCATTCGCAGAGATACGTTCTGAAAGTACATATCTATCTTTTCTTTCAATAAGTGGTTTAGGTAATTCAAGATTGAGGTCATATTGTTCGAATCTGCTCTCAGTTCTCATTTCAATCGTGTCGCGAAAACCTTTTGTAGTTACAAAAGCTGTTCTTGCTCCAGTTCTTGAAATCAGAGCATTTGTGGCAAGAGTCGTTCCATGTATGAAAGAGTCAAGTTCGGAGATATCGCTGCCTGAATCGGCTATAACTGCATTGATACCTTGGAGTATTCCTATTTCGGGTGATTCGTAAGTAGTAAGAACTTTCGTTGAAAAGATTTTTTCTTTTGTTTCAAGCACTACGTCGGTAAATGTTCCTCCAACATCTGCTCCGATTCGTATTCCATTCTTTACCATTTAGGGCACTAGTCTCCTTCGAGAATGTCCTTCAAATCTGGGAATGTGGAAGGAGGGACTATGTCCACTGTTGCAGATCTCTGTTGAGAAAGCATTCCGCCATCCACCTTGATTACATCCCCAGTGATGTATTTGGCATCCTCAGAGGCAAGGAAAAGTGCTGGCCCTGCCATATCATCAGGATCACCTGGGCGGCCAAGGGGTATATTTTCACCTCGAAGATTCCTTGCTTCTTCGTTCATTCCTTCAGTATCGATTGAACCGGGCATGAGAGCACACACCCTTATGCCGTAAGGTCCTAGATCGAGAGCCATCGCCCTTGTGAGGGCCTCGATGCCTCCCTTCGAAGCGTCATAAGCTGTAAATGATCTATGAGCGCGAGTAGCACCACCAGAGGACATGTTGATAATCACACCGTGCTTTTTGGAAGCCATGATCCTTGCTGCTTGTTGCGAGCAAAGAAAATGACCAGTTAAATTCACGTCAATGATACGTCTCCACCAGGCTTCGTCTGCTTCGAAGAAGTGAAGCATTGGACTTACGATTCCTGCATTGTTTACAAGCACATCAACAGTCCCAAATGATTCTAGTGCTGAGTCAAAAATTCTTTTTACATGGCTGCTGTCAGCTACATCAGCGGCAACTCCAATAGAATCGCCTCCATCACTATTGATTTTTGTGACTACCTCGTTGACGCGTTCCTCATCAATGTCATTAACGACTACTTTGGCGCCTTCATTTGAAAAACGTTCGGCTATAGCACGGCCAATTCCTTTTCCAGCACCAGTTATTACGACTACTTGATCTTTGTGATTCTGACTCATTAGTATCCTCAAACAAATTTGTTCATCATATTAAGGCTATCGAGGATACAAAGATACTCAGCCTCGTGAATAGAAAGGTAAATGTGTGTGTCTTCGTACGTAGTTTCCGGTTGCGTAGGTGGAAGAACTTTCCTCTACATGAAAATCGGGAAAATTTCGCAAAATGGCCTCGAGTGCAATAGAAGATTGCAAGCGGGCGACAGATGCACCTAGGCAGAGATGTGCTCCTGAGCCGAAACCCAGTGTTCTTTTTACTTTTCGGCGGATATTAAGCTTTTCAGCGTCTTCGCCGAATTCTTTTTCATCTCTATTGCCGGATCCGTAACCAAGAAGAACACGAGATCCGGAAGGTATTTTTTGATTGTGCAACTCGAAGTCTTCCAAAAGAACTCGACTTAGACCTTGAACGGGGGAGGTCATTCTCAACAATTCCTCGATCGTTCCAGGCAAAAGTTGAAAATCTTCTAATAAAAGTTTTCGTTGATCTGGACTGTCAGTTAGTAAAACTGCTGAACCACCCAATAAGCCGGTTGTCGTGTCATTCCCACCGGTTATCATCGTGAAAGCTAATCCAAGAATCCACATGATGGAGACTTTTTCCTCACCCATTTCCAGAAGTTCGGAAATCAAGTCATCTCCAGGTGTCTTTTTTCTCCACTCAATTAATTCTGTGAAATAACTTGTAAGTTCGACAATGGCGGCGAGTCCTTCACTTTCTTCATTTTGGACCGCACTTGAAACGATTCTTTCGGTCCAAGTGTCAAAAATAACGCGATCCGATGAAGGCACTCCTAAGTATTTTGAGACCACGAAGCTAGGTAAAGGCTTGAATAGCTCAGAAATGATGTCGCAGTTGTCAAGTTCCTTTATCTTATTAATTGCTGTCTCAACAAAAGAATTAATATCGCCCCTCATGTCTTCAGCTTTCCTAGGGGTGAAACCCTTACTTATTAGCCGCCTGAATTGAGTGTGTTCAGGCGGATCCAGAAAAACTATAGGAGTTGCATCTCCCATTTCTAAATAGTTTGAGTTCTGATCAATTGTTAGACCATGTCGAGATGAAAATATATGCGGGCTCCTCGCAGCGTTAAATACATCTTCGAATCGAGATAAGAACCAGTAGGACCCCTCTTCGACAAAATGCACTGGAGAGTTGTCTCGTAGATCTGAATACATGGGATAAGGATCGCGCCAAGATTCGCCAGATCTAGGCACATAGGCACTTTTCCCCATATCTAAGGATACTTTTAGTAAAAAGTTTTCCTTGACACCACTAAGGACAAGTTTAAAGGCAGAATCAATTTGTATGAAAAATTTGACTAACACGGATCTTTCTAATGGATGATTATGACGTAGTTATCGTTGGCGGAGGTTCAGCTGGATGCGTGCTTGCAAATCGTTTAAGTGAAAATAGCGATGTAAAAGTTCTTTTACTGGAGGCCGGCAGGCGTGATCATCGATGGGATTTCATAATCCATATGCCGGCAGCACTTTCATATGGGATAGGTAACAAGTTCTACGACTGGAAGTATGAATCTGACCCCGAAGAAGGACTAGGGGGCAGAAGAGTGTCGCACGCAAGAGGAAAGGTTTTAGGAGGCTCCTCAAGTATTAATGGCATGATTTTTCAACGCGGCAACCCTGCTGACTATGAACGTTGGTCTGAAACACCAGGTTGCAAAGATTGGAGTTATTCTCACTGTTTGCCTTATTTTCAAAGAATGGAGACCTGTCTTCATGGGACTGATCGGTATAGAGGGGGTAGCGGCCCGTTAATGTTGGAAAGGGGACCTGCTTCGAATCCGTTGTTCGGGGCTTTCTTCGATGCAGTGCTCGAAGCCGGCTATGAACTAACTGAAGATGTGAATGGCTACCGCCAAGAAGGGTTTGCGTCTTTTGATCGAAATATTTACAAGGGTAGAAGAAACTCTGCGTCAGTTGCTTATTTGCACCCTGTTGCTTCAAGGTCAAATTTGGATGTTATAACAAGGGCTCATGTTACGAATATTATTTTCGATGGCAATAAGGCGGTTGGGCTTCGGTTTAGGAAAGACAGACGAAATAAAACTGTTAAAGCGGGTGAAGTAATTTGTTGCGGAGGTGCTATAAACACTCCACAACTATTACAACTATCAGGAGTAGGTTCAGCTAGAACCCTTGAGGAAGCCGGTGTGAAAACATTGATTGATCTTCCTGGTGTGGGTGAAAATTTACAGGACCACTTAGAAGTTTATGTCCAGTACGCATGCAAAAAACCTGTTTCCATGTCTCCTTATTTGCAGACATGGCGAAAACCTTTGGTCTTTCTTCAATGGCTAATGAGAAAAGGTCCAGGTTCAACTAACCATTTCGAGGCAGGCGGGTTCGTGAGAGGAAACGAAAGAGTTGAATGGCCAAATTTGATGTTCCATTTCCTGCCTATTGCTATCCGGTATGACGGAAGTACCCCTGTTTCTGGTCACGGTTACCAGTTTCATGTAGGGCCTATGTTTTCTGACAGTCGTGGAAGTATCAAAATAAAAACCAGTGACCCTTTTGAGAAACCATCAATTAGATTCAATTATCTTTCCACTGAAGAAGATAAAAAAGAGTGGGTTGAGGCTATTCGTGTAGCTAGAAAAATAATGAGTCAGCCAGCTTTTGAAGAGTTCAACGGGGGAGAGATATCACCCGGACCGAATATTGAAAAAGATGACGAGATTTTGAATTGGATCAAAAAGGATTCTGAGACGGCTCTTCATCCCTCCTGTTCTGCTCGGATGGGAACAGATCACATGGCAGTCGTAGACCCTTTATCCATGAAGGTTCATGGAACTGACCGGTTAAGGGTGGTCGACGCTTCTGTTATGCCTAACATCACTAACGGAAATATTTATGCACCGGTTATGATGCTTGCCGAGAAGGCAGCAGATCTTATATTGGGTAATACTCCCTTAGCAGCAGACGACTCACCTGTATACAGGCATGAAGGAGATAAATGAAATGACCAGCGAAATTGCTATCGGTTCAAGAGTCAGAAAGTCACCTTTTTATGAAGCGACAATTTCACACGGGGTTAAACAATTCTCTATCTATAACCATATGTATATGCCGACTTCATATGGAAATCCCACCGCAGAATATGAAGCATTGACTGAAAAGGTTTCCATTTGGGATGTGGGTTGTGAACGTCAAGTGGAGATAGCGGGTCCCGATGCTATTGAATTAGTTGAGTATCTCTCAACCAGAGCAATGAGGTCCTGCAAGGAAGGTAGGTCTCGTTACACACCAATTTGTGATCATCAAGGGATTCTTATTAACGACCCGATTACCCTTTGTTTAGCGGAGGATCGTTACTGGGTTTCAATTGCGGATGGGGATCTACTGTTATGGGCTCAGGCTGTAAGTTCGGAAAGAAACTTCGACTGCAGTGTTTTTGAACCGGAAGTTTCACCTTTGGCAGTTCAAGGACCTAAAGCTGATCAAACAATGGTTGATTTACTTGGAGATTGGGTTATAGATATACCGTTCTTTGGTTTTGTAGATACACAACTGGATGATATTCCATTCATAATCTGCCGTTCGGGTTGGAGTGGGCAAGGCGGGTTTGAATTATTTTTAACTGATGATTCGAAAGGAATGGATCTCTGGGAGAGAGTTTGGGATTCTGGTTTAAAGTACGGTATTCATCCAGGTACTCCAAATGCCGTTGAAAGAATAGAAAGTGGGTTACTTTCATACCGAACTGACTGTGGTGCTTCAGCGACTCCTTTGGAGCTAGGTTTGGAACATTTCATGAATTTGGAAAGAGACGAGCAATTCATAGGAAAAGAAGCCTTAATCGCTGAAAAGAGTAGAGGTCCTGCAAGAAGGTTGGTGAAGATTTTATTGTCAGGCGAACGTTTACCTTCGCCAACTGAAGAGCCATGGACCGCATTTAGTGAATCAGGGAATGAAATCGGAGAAATACGTGTCGCTGCATGGTCACCCGCCATGGAAGGAAACTTAGGTCTGGCATTAATTTCCAGTAAAGAAGCTGGTGGTGATTTCAATGCAGAGAGTAAAGATGGTCAAAGCTATAGAGCAACACACCTAAGTTATTTTGGGGAAAGATAAATTCACTCTTCATATTTAGCAAATTTCATAATCGAGTTTTCCCAACTGTAAAGTTGGCAATCTTATGGGGAAGAATGTTGGAATGGAAACTCAGAGTCCGTTCCTTGAACTGCCAGATGAAGACCCAGACACTATCTATGAACTATTTGAGAAACATGGTTGGGGTGATGGTCTGCCGCTAGTTGCACCAACTGATCAGCGTGTAACTGAAATGCTTAGTTCCATTGAATTTTCACCCGAAGAAGTTATAGCGGTGCTTCCTCCACGAGGAGGCTCTGCAACTTACAGATCTGTAGCAGTTAATGCTGTTATGGCGGGTTGTAAACCGGAATATTTTCCTGTTGTTGTTGCGGCTGTAAAAGCTTTAGGTAATCAAAAGATAAATTTACGTGGAGTTAATACGACTACCCACCCTGTTGCTCCCTTATTGATTGTCCATGGGGAAGCAGTAGAAAAGCTCGGTTTTAACTCCGGTTTAGGGGTATTTGGTCCCGGTAATAGGGCAAATGCAACAGTAGGAAGGGCGGTACGACTTGTGCTGTTACATGTTGCAGGAGCGGTGCCAGGTCCAGGTGATGCCTCAACGCAAGGGCAGCCTTCAAAATACACCTATTGCATAGCGGAGAATCAAAAGGAAAATCCTTGGGAGTCCTATCCAGTAACGCTTGGAGTCGATTCAGAAAGTTCACTTACTGTGCATTGTGGGGAAAATCCGCACAATTTCCATGATATGGAATCAGAGAATATCGAGAGAATACTTGATAAGGCGGCTTCAGCCATGACAACTTTCGGAGTCAACAATGCCTGCATATCAGGTGGTGAATGGTTTGTTATTCTTTGCCCCGAACATGCCGCTACTGCATTTAGTCAAGGTTGGGGTAGGGAAGATGTCTCTAGTTATTTATTTGAGAGAGCGAGAATGCCTGCTGGTCGTTTTAGGGAGCAGTTCAATCTATTGGCATGGGCGGATTGGATGAATTCACTTTCGGATGATGAGTTAGTCCCGATGACTCAACAGGTTGAAAATATTAAAGTTCTAGTAAGTGGAGGCGCTGGAAAGCATTCATGTGTAGTTCCTAGTTGGGGAATGACTCGCAGTGTGACAGTTCCAATATGAAAAGAGTGAGAGGGTCTAGTCTATGAATATGAAGATTTACAGCCCGGAGGGTGATTTGAAAGACGAGGTCGTCGAGTTGTGTTCAACTGCTCCTTTATTTTCTGGAGGGAAAATAGGAATTCTTGAGAATGGTAAACCGAATGCTGATTTGTTATTGACAAAGATTGCTGAAGGGCTTGCAGGGAGAATCGACGCAAACTTCTCGGTGACCACTGGAAAAGGTGAAAGAGCTAATGCTGCTACAGCATGCAATCCTCAAGTCGTTGGCATGCTTGCAGAAGAAGTTGAATTGGTTTTAACCGGCTCAGCTGATTGAGGATCTTGCACATCGTGGAGTGTCCATGATTTGATCGAAATAGAAAAAGCGGGAGTGCCGACTGTTGTTTTCACCACAGAAAAATTTAAAGATTTAACTCGTTCTGTGGCCAACAGTCTTGGGATGCCAAAGGCGAGAATTGTAGTAGTTCCACATCCTCTAGGTGGCACGGAAGAAGAGGTTGTTATTAGCTGGGTAGAGTCAGCCTTAGACGATTTACTGAAAGTATTGGAGAACTAACTTGCCTTTTGAAATCGACCATTCAGGAAAAAATGTTGTTGTAACTGGTGCTGGTGCTGGAATAGGACGATCAATAGCTTTCCTGTTCGCTCAAGCTGGGGCAAATATTGCTGTTTTGGATAAGAGAGATGACAAGGCAAAAGAAACTGTTGAGATGTTGACTGCTTTGAATCAGGGGTCATCTTTCTATGTCGTTGGTGATGCTCGCGAAGATAATCAGATTGAAAGAATGTTTGATGAATCCTCGGAGAAACTTGGAGGAATTGATATAGCGGTCAACAATATTGGAATGCTTGGACCGGAAGGAACCTCTTCATTGTTGGAAATGGATGAGAAAAAATGGAGAGATGTAATAGAACAAAATCTTCTAGTTACAGCCTTGTCAATGAAGGCAGAAGCAAAACATATGATTGAGTCAGAAAGTGGTGTGATTATAAATGTGAGTTCAGGTGAAACAACACGGCCTAGTCCATTCTTAGCTGGTTACGGTGCTGCTAAAGCAGGAATAAATCACCTGACACAGACAGCAGCAGTCGAATTCGGGCCTATGGGTATAAGGGTTCTAGCAGTTGCTCCTGGAACAACTTTGACTGAAACAGTTGCAGATTTTTTTGACGAGGATCATATTTCTTCCATAGAACAATCAAATCCACTTAGAAGGATGAGTGATATCGAAGATTTAGGTCACCTGTCTGTCTTTTTAGCGTCTGATTTCGCTCGGAATATAACCGGTCAGTTCTTTTTAGCCGATGCAGGTGCTCATTTATCCCGCGAGAGGCCACCAAGTGTCTAAGGGCTTTCATTTGCAAATCGATACTCTCATTAAAAGATATGCATAGTTTCCCATCTTCTGAACCATTGAGGTCAATCACCCATGCAGAGACCTCTTCTTTTGTTTCAGACGGAGTCGTCCACTTGCCTGGAATAGTGAACAAAGATTGGGTTGACCTACTCGATTCTGCTTTGCGACTTATGCTTGATGAACCACAAATGTTTGCGGACCTTACAGCACTTGGGAGCGATTTAAACGAAACTCAGGATCTGACAGTTTTAACTGAAGAAGGTGTTAAAGGTGGAAGGTTTTTGTCTGGAGTGGATCACTGGAAAGACAATGAGATTTTTGCTGCCTTTGCAAAAATTTCGCCTCTTCCTTCGATTGTGGCAGAACTTATGAACTCCAAAAAGATTTATCTCTACGAAGACTCAGTTTTGATTAAAGAACCGGGTACTGCTGAGAGAACCGCCTTCCATCAGGATTTGGGCTATTTCCATATAGAAGGTGAAAATATTTGCACGGTTTGGGCTCCTCTGGATGGCGTCAATGCTGAAACCGGTGGGGTTGTTTATCTACGTTCTTCTCATAAGAGCAACAGAGTATTTAAACCCAATTGGTTTGTAGTAAATGAATCTTTACCAGGAACTGAAGGAAAAGATCTACCCGATATTGAAATGGGTGACGAAAAGCTAGATTTGATTCATTTTGATACAAAACCTGGAGATTTAGTTGTGCATCATGCATTAACTCTTCATGGTGCAGGTGCGAATCGCTCAACTTCTAGACAACGACGAGCTGTTTCAGTTCGTTACTGTGGGGACGGTTCGACCTACAAGATTCGCCCTGGATCTCCTAAGAAACCACACCATGAAAGTATACGAACGGGGGACCCTGTAATCGATCATCCAGATTGTCCATTAGTTTGGGATCAGGCTAAGGAATCCTAAGATCCAAGTCACTTATGTGCATGGGATAAGACAGCGCGTACGGCGTCATTTGCTGCTGTTCTGTTCAATACTTCCATAGCCTCGTCAATTTGATCAATTGTGAAGACCTCTCCAAGTAGTGGAGCGGTAGGGAATTCCTTAGTATTAAGAATTTCTACTGCTTCTTTTAATGATTTATTTGTACCCCCTGCTCCACCATGGATAGTAATGCCCCGCATGACAGCGTTGTCTGTTACAACTGGGACCGCTTCTCGGTCTTTGAGACCCGCCCAAATCACATCACCGCCGTATCTGACCAAGTCGAGACATAAACTTGGCACCAATGGCGCACTGCTTAGATCAACAACGAGATCTGCCATTATTCCACTAGTGATATCAGTGATTATTTCGATCGGGTCTTCTTTGGTGACATCAATAACGAAATCAGCTCCAATGGTTTCTGCTATAGAAAGCCTGTGCGCATCTTCGCTGGTTCCGGTAACGATAACTTTGTCGGCTCCCATTTGTTTAGCCATAGCTGCGAAAGTTAAACCCATATGACCCGGTCCTTGTATCACCACTTTCATTTTTTGACTCCAGCGGATACGGCTAGTCCACGCTATTACGTTGCTTAGAGGTTCAAAAATAGTCAACTCTTCAGCAGATATGTCATTAGTTAAGCGTTCAAGTTGGGTTTTCGGAAGAATGGACATGTATTCTCCGTAACCTCCCCATAGACCTTCAGCCTCATCGAGTCCAAAGCTGTAACCGTAACAACTAATGCCGAAAGGATTTGAGTCTGAAGGTTCTGTTGCTACAACGATATTCACCGCTACACGTTCTCCGATTTCAACTCCGAGCTCTGAATCTGGATCCAAATCATAGACCCTTCCGACTATTTCATGACCTGGGACAGTTGGTGAAACTTCCCCAGGGACGTGTTTCTGGCCATTTAATTGAGCGACATCACTATGACAAAGACCTACTGCTTCAACAGCAAGGACTGCTCCACCCTTTGGGGGTTTGGGTATATCGAAGTCATCCTTTCTCTTCCAGCTGCCATCCCCGTTAAAGATGACAGCGGAACAATTCTTCAGATTCGACACTTGATCAATCCAAAAATTATAAACGTTGCAGAAGGGTTCCGGTTCCTAACCCTCCGCCGCAACACATTGTTACCAAAGCGTGCTCTGTATTAGTTCGGTGGAGTTCATGTACTGCTTTTGTGGTTAGTATCGCACCTGTTCCTCCAAGAGGGTGACCTAACGCTATTGCTCCTCCATTTGGATTGACACGCTCCATGTCAGGGCTGAGTTCTTTTTCCCATGCTAGAACCACAGAGGCAAACGCTTCATTAATTTCAACAAGGTCTATATCGTTTATTTTCATTCCGTTATCATTTAGGATTTTTTGAGTTGCAAATATAGGCCCTGTGAGCATGAATTCAGGGTCTGAACCAACCAAGCAGCTATCAATAATTTTAGCTAAAGGTTTTAGTCCAAGGTCAGCTGCTTTTTTGGCTGTCATCATCAAAACAGCTCCAGCTCCGTCAGAGATTTGTGATGATGTTCCGGCTGTGTGGACACCGTTTTCACGTCCTGATGGTTTTAGATTTGCAAGTGACTCCATAGTGGTTTCTCGAAGTCCTTCGTCTTTGGTGATCGTGACATTTTCTCCTGAAGGGTTACCTTCGTCATCAGTTACTGGAACTTCGATTGGAGTTATCTGCGTAGCGAATCGATCTTCTGACCACGCTCTGGCAGCGCGATCTTGAGAAAGTTTTCCAAAGGTATCGCAATCATCACGAGTAATCTCCCAATGGTCGGCAATTCGTTCTGACCCTTCGAATTGGCTAGTCATCTCGAAATGATTGAAGTAATTGCGGTTTACTGGACTGCCTGCATTGGGTTCTTTAGGAATTGTGGCTCCGAAGCCGACTTGACTCATAAGCTCCACGCCACAACCAATAGCAGAATCTACAGTTCCTGAAGCTACAAGAGCATATGCAAGGTTTGTTGCCTGTTGAGATGAGCCACATTGAGCATCGACTGTCGTAGCTGCTACTTCAATAGGTAACCCAGCAGTTAGCCATGCAGTACGGGTTACATTCATGGTCTGCATTCCTACTTGACCGACGCATCCACCAACGACTTGTCCGACCTCTTTAGGGTCCATTCCTGTTCTGGCGAATAGAGCGGCTTGAACTGCTCCTAGCAAGTCTACGGAATGCGAGTTGGAAAGACCGCCACCTCTTTTACCTATTGGGCTTCTTACAGCATCTACTATCACAACTTCTTCCATTTTTTTCTCCTTGTTATTTAAATTTGTAGGTAATTAGTATTTTCAGATCGGCAGATTTCCAGTAGCTGAAGAAGTGGAACCATGGTCCTTAAAGGCAGCTATTGTTCTTTGCGCTATACGCATTTGATGGATTTCATCAGCACCATCAGCAAATCTAGACCATCTAGCATGCTGATACATATGAGCTAGGGGAGTGTCTGTTGAGTAGCCCAGAGCACCATGTACTTGTATGGCGCGGTCTATTATTCGGTTCAGGCTGTTAGCTACGAAGTGCTTCGCCATTGAAACTTCTGACTTGAAGTCATCCCCATTGTCAATTTTCGAAGCAGCATGCAGCACCATTAATTTGCATTGATAAAGCTCCATAGCAGAGTCAGCGATCATCCACTGTATTCCTTGTTTTTCAGCGAGGATTGAACCATGGCTATATCTTTCTAAAGACCTTTCAACGGTCATATTAAGAGCCATCTCTGCTTGAGCGATCCATCGCATGCAGTGTGCTAGTCGAGCTGGGCCTAAACGGTACTGACCAAGCAAATGTCCTTGACCTCTGCCACCTAACATTTGAGAGTCGTGCACCCTGAGGTCTTCAATAACTATTTCAGAGTGGCCTGTCGATCCGTGCATTGTTTCAATTTCTCGCGCTTCGGTCCAACCTTCAGAAGGAAGATCGATAATAAAAGCAGTGTTAGCTGCCTGTGGGAGTTCAGGGTCATCTTCTGTTCTGGCTATAAGGATCGCAAAATTCGCACGATGCGCATTCGAAATAAACCATTTATGACCGTTGATAACCCATTCTTCACCATCTTGATAGGCGTTTGTCTGAATAAGCGTTGGGTCTGAACCAGCCACTTCTGGTTCAGTCATAGCAAAACAAGAAGTAGCTGTTCCTTTACATAGGGGTTTAAGATATTTTTCTTTTTGCTCATCTGTGGCCCAATGCAACATAGTGTGCATGTTCCCTTCATCGGGTGCCTGACAATTGAGCACCCATGGTCCGTAATAGGACTTAGCTGCTTCTGCTTGGACCATAGCCATTGCTACGTGTCCTAATTCCATTCCGCCCCATTCTTTTGGCATATGAGGCAGCCAGAGTCCTTCTTCGAAAGCCTCTTTACGCATTTCAATTAGTTTGCCAATCCTGTCTTTAGGATTTAACGGTTCGGTTCCATTGGAGCCTTCTATTATTTCTTCTCCAGGTTTTACTACCCGTTCAATGAAGTCACGGACGTTATTCCGTACTTCTTCCAGCTCAGGCGAAAGTGTGAAATCAATTGCCATTAGATTTCTTTGCTGGGCCTTCCCGGTCCTTCCGTTGGCATTCCACTCATATCAGGGTTGAGTTGTGCATCTTTCATTAGCTCTTTGACAATTTCTGTGAGCCCTTCCGGATCATCTGTTTGTTTAGCAGATGGCCCTAGGTTCCATTGTTCTGCTATTCCAAGTCGTTCTCCCACGACATCGAACACTCGACCTGTTACGTTTTGAGCTGCTTCGCTGCATAACCAAGCAGTGATTACAGAAATCCATCTTGGGCTCATTGCTTCCTCAGCACCTTCGTCAGTACCGACTATTCCCGGAAGGTCAGCAGTCATACGTGTGAAAGCTGCAGGCGCAAGACAGTTGACTGTTACGCCATATTTGACAAGTTCCATTGCTGTTATAACAGAAAATGCTGCTATACCAGCTTTAGCTGCGCCATAGTTTGCTTGACCAACATTTCCATAAATGCCGGAAGGTGAAGAAGTATTAATGATTCTTCCGAAAGCTTCGCCTCCAGCCTTTACTGTTTCCCGCCAGAATACTGATGCGTGATGAACAGTTGAGAATGTTCCTTTAAGGTGAACATTTATGACAGCATCGAAGTCGTCTTCAGACATTGAAAAAATCATTCGGTCACGCAAAATTCCAGCGTTGTTGATCAAAATGTCCAATCGTCCCCAAGTATCAATTGCTTGTTGAACCATCTCTCCAGCAGCAGCAAAGTCGGCTACGTTTGCGCCATTTACGATTGCTTCGCCGCCCATTTCAACTATTTCGTTGACTACTTCTTGTGCGGGGCTTAGGTCACTGCCGGATCCATCCATATCGCCACCCAGATCGTTTACGACCACTTTTGCGCCCTGACTTGCAAGCATGAGTGCATGTTCGCGTCCGATGCCTCTTCCCGCTCCAGTAACGATAGCTACACGACCTTCACAGAGGTTGCCCATTATTTCTCTCCTAAATTATTGTCCATAATGCAAATTCATTCATGATGAGTGATTTGCAACTATTAAAGCCTAGGGTCGTATTTGAAAAGTTAAAAGTAAAAAGGAGGAAAGATGCCAACATGTGCATTTATTGGTTTGGGTGTAATGGGATACCCAATGGCTGGTTATCTGCAGAATTCTGGCAATCACACCACGGTTTATAATCGCACCATTTCTAAAGCTGAAAAATGGGTGGAAACCTACGGAGGATCGCTAGCTGCTACACCTTGTGAGGCCGCTCAAGGTGCTGATGTGGTAATGCTCTGTGTCGGGAATGATGATGATGTTAGGTCAGTTGTTTATGGGGAGTTTGGTGTTTTAGAAGGAATGGAATCAGGATCTGTTTTGGTTGACCATACGACTGCGTCAGCATTTTTAGCTAAGGAGTTAGAAGAAGCTTGCGCTGAAAAGGGTGTAGGTTTTGTAGACGCACCCATCTCAGGAGGACAGGCGGGAGCTGAGTCAGGTCAGTTGAGTGTGATGTGCGGAGGATCTCAAGAGGCTTTTGCAAAGATTGAACCAGTTATAGATGTTTATTCAAAAATATCTATTCTTGTTGGTCCTTCAGGCCATGGGCAACTTACGAAGATGGTAAATCAGATTTGCATTGGAGGTTTGTTGCAAGGTTTGTCAGAAGCACTGGAATTTGCGAAACGCTCAAATTTGGATACTGAAAAAGTTCTTCAAGCAATCAGTCAAGGTGCGTCTGCATCTTGGTACTTAAGTAACCGTTCAGAAACGATGCTTGCAGGGGAATTTGACCATGGATTTGCAGTTGACTGGATGAGGAAGGACTTCGGCATAGTTTTTGAAGAGGCAGAAAGAATCGGTTTTGATCTACCTGTCACATCTTTAGTTGACGGTTTTTTTGCAGAGTTGCAAGAAAAAGGCCATAGCAGATCAGATGTTTCCTCTCTTATAGAATTGTTAACCGAAAAATAGGTGTTATTTATTCGGTTATGTTTTGGTATGGAGAGGGTGCAAGCGAATCGCTTGCCGTAGTCCTATTCAACTCTCTTCTTGCTCCCTTGTAGTCGTTTAAAGCAATATGTTGAGTTGATCTGTTATCCCAAATGACAAGGTCACCAGGAGACCACTTGTGTCGAAATGTGAACTGGACACCAGTGGTCCACTGATTCAGCCATTTCATCAAATTTTCTTTCTCTTCTTGAGTTTTTAGTTCAGGCCCTTTTAACCCTCTAACATAAGTTGGATTGAAAAAAAGTGAAGGTTTTCCTGTTTCGGGATGCTTACACACAAGCGGGTGTTCTTGTGTGGCTTCGGCCTCTTTAGATGTTTCGATTGTCATATTGGAAAGTTGAGAATGTAGGTCTTGTTGGTCAGGGGAGTAAGAGGCACTTGCTGAATGTATTCCAATCATTCCATTCAATAGAGTTTGTGTTTTAGCATCGAGTTGAGAATAAGCAGTAGTAGTGGAAGCCCAAACTGTGTCTCCACCGGCCGGCGGAACATCGATTGCATAAAGAATTGTAAATGCTGGTGGTATAGGAAGGAAGGAAAAATCACTGTGCCAGACACCTCCAAAGTTGAAAGCTTCTGGTTCGGTCTTTTCCTTAACCACTTTAATCACTTCGGCGTTTTCATCTATTGGTTTCACGAAGGGAACAGGGGAGTAAGGGCCAAGTAAGTGGCTGAATTCAACTTGTTCTTTAGGCGTAAGGTTTTGATTAGGTATTACGAGAACTTCAAATTCGCAAATATTTTCTCTGAGCAATACGAGGAGTTCTTTATCAAGATCAGATTTTAGATCGATTCCTGAAACCTGAGCTCCTAATACTCCTGTTAGTGGCTCAACTTTTAGTGAACTTTTCACGAGATGTTTAAAGTATTTGGGAAAGAAATAGTTTTGTTCGTTCTTCAGTCGGATTGGTGAAGAAGTGTTCAGGTGTTCCAGTTTCTACTATTTGTCCACCTTCCATAAACATTATTTTGTCAGCAACTTCTTTTGCGAATCCCATTTCGTGGGTAACGACCATCATCGTCATGCCTGATAATGCAAGTTCTTTCATTACGTCGAGTACTTCTTTGATCATTTCCGGATCTAAAGCTGATGTGGGTTCGTCGAACAGCATTATTTTTGGTTCCATTGCTAATGCGCGTGCGATAGCGACTCTTTGCTGTTGTCCGCCGGAAAGTTGCCCAGGGAATTTGTCTGCTTGTTCCGGAATGCCAACTCGCTCAAGTAGTGATGATGCTTGTTCCTCAGCTTCAGCTCTTGGTTTCTTTCTCACCCAAATAGGGGCGAGGCTAATGTTGTCTCGGACTGTCAGATGTGGGAAAAGGTTGAACATTTGAAAAACCATTCCGACTTCTGATCTAACTTTTTCTATATTCCGGAGATCATTTGAAAGCTCAACGCCATCAACCATTATCCGGCCTTCTTGGTGTTGTTCTAGTCTGTTTATGCATCTAATCCATGTTGATTTTCCTGAACCTGAAGGGCCTAAAACAACTACAACTTCTTGCTCTTTGATGGTTGCAGTAACATTGTTTAAAGCTTGGAAATCGCCGAACCATTTTGACACTCCTTCACAAACGATAATGTCTTGTGCGTTTGCAAGATCGCGGTCTTCTCTAATGGAGGACTTGGTTTCGTTTTCACTCATTTTGTTACCTTACCTTTCGCCGAGTCCAACGCGTTTCTCAACTCGCTGACTAGCTTTTGACATGGAGAAACAGATCACTAGGTAGACCAGAGATACGAATAACAGATTCTCTCTGGTACTCCCCATGTACTGTGTCTGTCCGGGAATTACTGATCTAGCTATGTATAGGAAATCGAAGATTCCGATTATCGCTAATAGGCCTGTTTCTTTGAAAGTTGCGATAATTTGACCCACCATTGGTGGAATAGCCACTCGAAGAGCTTGTGGGAGAACTATAAAGAATGTTTTTTGAGAATTTGTCATTCCGACTGCTTCAGCTGCTTCATGTTGACCTCGTGTAACTGATTGCAGTCCACCTCTAACATTTTCGGCTAAATATGCGGCTTCGAAAATTATAAAAGCGATAGTTACTGCAGCTATTTCAGTTAGGTCCATGCCGTCAGGTAAAAAGAGGGGCACCATTACGCTGAAGAAGATGAGGATAGTTATTAGAGGAACCCCTCGAATGAATTCAATAAAAGTAGTTGAAATCATTCGGAAAATAGGGAACTTTGAGGTTCTAGCGAGTGCTAATAAAACTCCTAAAGGAAAAGCTAAAACCATCGTAAAGAAAAAGATCATTAATGTGATGGCGAAACCGCCGATGAAGAAATCGCCAGGGACTTTAGCCGTCGAAGGAGTGTTTATTGCGGTAATCAGCCAACAGAGAATCACCAGAGATGCAATCCAAACTTTGGTGTATCTGATGCGCGCCGGCTTCTGACCACTAAAGGTCGGTGCAGCTAGAGCGAAGAATGCTAATACCAGAGTGAGAATTCTGACGATCATGAGCATCTGGAATAAAAATGTTGCAAAACCTATAAAAAGAATCGCGGCCGAAATCACTCTCCCTTTTTCTCCAATATCTGGTTTTGTCAACCAAAGTAGGAGAACTGATCCGACAATTGAGAAAAATAGGAATATCGGTATATCTGTTGAGAAAAGATGGCCTGTGTCAAAGTCTGGATCTCTTAGAACTAGGAAAAGAAGGAAAAGCGGTGAAATCAACCAAGATACCGAAAGGGCGGCTTTACTTCTTGTCTCATCAATTTTCTCTCTAATGAAAGTGCCAAGAAAGTATGAACTGACAGCAACCACAAACATTATTGTCCATGGCAGTTTAGTTGTCATTGCCACTGTCCCAGGTTCAGCGAGAATCTTAGGTGTTCGGGTTGATAAGTAACTGTGGTGACCATATGGAACAACCCAGAGAGAAAGAATCGCTAAAAGAAAAACTCCTGAAAGAAGCGTTAAGGAACTGATGGCCTTGTCTTCATGTAAGGGATTCAATAAGAGACCTATGCCGACAATAAAGGCTCCTACTATCAACCAGATTATTGTCGCTCTAATACTGAAAGGTGCTAAAAGAGTTGCTAAGAGTATGAAAGCCCCAATTGCTAATAACCGTTTTCCTACTTGAGAGAGTTGGACGCTTCTCCCTGCACGCCAGAAAGCTAGAGAAATTCCTGTAAGGAAAAGTAAAAATCCGAGGCTCACCCAAATCCTTGCATACTGATGTTCAGGGTAAGCCTGTGTCATCAGTAGGCGCATGTTTGTGGCGGTAGCGGACCATTGTCTTAGAGGATTGAAAATAAAGCTAAGTAATCCACGGATGATAAGGAGGATGGCTGCTGTCGAGACGACAGTAAGGACTGAATTAAAAGCATTAGAGAAGAGGTTGGCTTTGAGCCATTCAGTCGGAGAAAGAGCAGCTACTTTTGGAGGTAGTCCACTATTAGTCGAGATGTCAATCTCTTTCTCGTGTTGTGTTTGTGAAGTGGAGTTTTTAAAGTTCATCATCGCTCCACAATTTTCATTCGAACGTTGTAGTAGTTAACTATTACAGAAATTGTTAATGAGCAGGTGAGGTAGAAGAGCATCCAGATAGCCATTACGGGAAGTGATTTGCCTGTTTGGTTGTAAACCGTTTGGCCAACTTGAACAATGTCACTGTAACCGACTGCTATTGCAAGCGAAGTATTTTTTGTGAGGTTGAGATACTGGTTTCCCATGGGAGGCAGGATGATTCTTATCGCTTGAGGGAGAACAATATGACGAAGAGACTGGCTCCTGCTTAACCCAACAGCATTTCCTGCTTCGATTTGCCCTTTTGGAACAGCAAGAATTCCACCCCTTATTATCTCCGCGACAAAAGCAGAAGTGTAAAAAACTACTCCAAAGAAAACCGCTGCGAAACCAGGGCTCATGGTTAGGCCGTTTATGCCGTAGTTGGCAAATTTTCCTGGCTTGACTATGTCTGGCTTCATTGCATCGAATGGGCGGGCGGCGCCGTCTACTTCGAATTTAGCCTCAAGCATCTGAAAAAGGTCTCGGCCACTATTTAGAATCCAAGAAGATATTCCAGTCCAGCTGATTAGGACAATTATTGCTATTAGGGCGCCGGTCCCTACGAAAACCATTCTGAAAATATCGTCATCGATTAAAGAAAGATGTCCTGTGGCACTTCTACGGCTAGCGAAAAAGTTTCGAATCCAACGAGCTGCGAAAAAAACAAGAATTGCAGATAAAAGAATCTTTATAAGAGTTGTCGGTAGGTTCTCAAAAAGGGTGGCTAGGCCCGCGAATATTTCACCCACAAAACTGAATATCGGGTGAACAAAAATTCCAACGATAGCAAAGATGCAGATAGTTAGAAATGCCCAAGAAACAGCGTGCGTGTCTTCACCAGTCAAATCGTGTTTCTTTACCCTTTGTTTCCTAATGAAGTATGCGGCAATGCAACCAACAGCAACAACGGTGATCCATTGGTAGAAGCCATCCGATATAAAGACTCTGGGCATTGAAATGCCTTTATTAGATACATGAAACCATCCATGTATTGGTCCCGAATCTAGAGTCACACGGGGCAGGGCAGTTAAAACAGCAAAATAGAAGATCATTTGGACTAAAAGCGGCACATTTCTTAATGTTTCTATCCATAAGCCTGCGAGGCGTTTTATAAGCCAATTATTTGAGAGACGCGCTAATCCAACTATGACTCCAAGGAAAGTTGCAAAAATTATTCCTACAACTGCCATTCGTAGGGTATTGACCATGCCCACCCAAAGTGCTCTGCCGCCAGTTGCGGGTGAGGTGTCGATACCTTCGCTTAGTTGAATATCGGGAGGACGCTCAAGGAAATCAAAACCGGTATTAATGTTTCTGGCTCGAAGATTGTCACCGGCTTGCCCAGCTAAAAACCATAGGGAAGCTACAACTACAGCTAGTAGGCCTAATTGTGTAACCCATTTAATAACAACTACATCACGCCATAAAGGAACTCTTTGCGAGACTGCTTTTAGTGTGCTCGATTTTTCTTCTGCGGATGATTGCATAGGTTTTCTTTTCGCTTAAACCTGAGACTGGGTTATGGAAATCATAGCAAATACTTAGGTCCCTGTATAAGTAAAAAAGTCCTAGGCCCAAGGTGAAATTCACCTTGGGCCATTAGGACTTTTTTAAAAGATAAGAGTTTTACTTATCGTGCTGGTGGAGCGTAAATTAATCCACCATCTTTCCAGCCGGCGTTAGCGGAACCTTCACGATAGAGACCTACTGGATTGAGGTTTCTATTGTAAATGTCGCTGTAGTTACCGACCTGTTTGATTACTTGATGGAAAGCGTCAGCGCTTAGTCCCATAGTGGTCTGGAGTTCACCATCACCACCGAGTAGACGTTGTAGCTCTCCTTCGTATGAGGATCCTGCAGCTACATTGCTCTGATTTACTCCGTACTCATCAGCAATGATTGTTGCATAAACGGTCCAGTTAACTGCATCTGCCCACTTGGAGTCATTTTGACCGTAGGTAGGTCCTAGAGGCTCCTTGGATATTGGAGTAGCTGGGAAAATAACCCATTCCTCATCAGCAGGTTGCTGTTTGACTTTACGACCCACTAGAGCCGATCCATCAGTGGTTGAAATATCACAAGCTCCGTCGATAAATCCTTGCCAGTATTCATCACTGGTTTCAAATGTCTTGAGTGTGATATTTACACCCGCAAGAGCTGCGTATTCAGAAACATTCTTTTCAGTTGTTGTTCCTGCGTTTGTGCAAACAACTGCGCCTTCAAGGTCAGCTGCTCCGGAGTTTGCTGTAAACCCATCGGAAGCACGGCCCATAAGCTGTTGTCCGTCATAATAAGTTGTTGGTCCAAAGTCCATACCGACATCGGTATCACGGCTTTGAGTCCAGGTTGTGTTACGGATCAAAACGTCAACATCGCCACTCTGTACGGCGGTAAAACGTTCTGATGCTGTTAAAGCAGTGAACTTAACAGCATTTGCATCTCCAAGAACTGCAGCTGCTACGGCACGACAGTAGTCGGCATCAAAGCCTGTTACTGAGCCATCAGCTTGAGTTTCTGAGAATGCCACTGCACTTCCACTTACTCCACAATGCAAGGTTCCACGGGCCTGAACGGTGTCAAGAAGACTTCCGTCGGCAACCATTTCAACTTGCGCGGCAGCTGCTGTTGTTGCAGGTGCTGCCGCTGGTGCTTCTTCTTCATCGCTACCACAAGCAGCTGCAACAACCCCAATGGTTAGTGCTACTGCAAGTAGTTTCACGAACTTGCTGGTCATAAAATTCCCCTCCAATTAACTGGGATATCCAAATAGGTTTTTCCTATTCGACCGTTAACGGTAAATAAACGCTATGTCTGAAAGAGATAAGAGGCAACTTCTGAGAAAATTTCATACTTTTGTAAGGTTTAGGAATTTCAAAAGGTTGATTTTAAAGGGATTTAGTCTAGTTGACTTGTCTATTCATGTCTTTCCAGTAAGGTTCCCGTAGTTTAAATTTCTGTAGCTTGCCTGTTGCGGTTCTTGCTAGTTCTTCTAGAAAATCGATTGAAGTTGGACATTTGTAATGTGCGAGATTTTCGCGACAGTAGGAAATTAATGTCTTTTCGTCCGTTGATTCGTTTTCCGTAAGAACAACAAGGGCTTTGACGGTTTCTCCCCACTTGTCGTCTGGAACTCCTATTACAGCAACCTCAGCGACTGATGGATGTGAAAAGAGGACGTCTTCTACTTCAATTGATGAAATATTTTCACCGCCGGAAATTATTACGTCTTTTTTTCTGTCAGTTATTGTGACATATTGATCTTTTCCTAATGTTGCTCCGTCACCAGTGTGAAACCAGCCGTCTGCCAGTGCTTCATCAGTTGCCTCAGGTTGCTTCCAATAGCTTTTGAGGACATGGTTACCTCGAACTAAAAGCTCACCATCTGGGGAAGTGGAGAGATCTATGCCAAGTGCTGGGCTTCCGGCACTCGAAAGCAGAGTAGCTCTTTCTTGTGCTGTCTTGTCGTCCCACTCAGGACGGATACGGTTCATTGTTACGAACGGAGCTGTTTCTGTTAGGCCGTAGATTTGAATGAACTCCCATCCAAGTTCGGTTTCGACTCTTTCTATCGTTTTGGTTGGTGGTGGTGCTCCTGCAACAACTATTCGCATTTTTCCATTTCCGGGTATCTCTCCATCCCACTCGGCTGCAGCTTCGAGGATTGATGCGATTACAGCTGGAGCGCCGCAGAGTAGAGTCACGTGATGCTCTTCGATACGTTTTAGGATCTCCATGCCATCAATTTTTCTTAGGACAATGTGTTTACCCCCCATTCCAGTAATTGCGTATGGCATCCCCCATCCATTGCAGTGGAACATGGGAAGCGTGTGTAGATACACCTCGCGGTGGTCAACACCAGTTTGCCAACCAAAGATTGCAGCATTCAGCCACAAGTTCCTATGTGTCATTTCTACGCCTTTAGGGCGAGCGGTGGTGCCGCTTGTGTAGTTGATGGTCGCTGTGGCATTTTCATCTGGCGTCCAAGGCTTAGGAGTGTTTGTAGTCTCAAATAAGTGATCTGATTCTTTACCTAAAACAAACAAATGTTTCACGTTGATGTCTGCAAGGTCTTCTTTAAGCTCAGGATCGATTAGAAGAACTTCGGCTCCTGAATGTTCAACTATGTAAGCAATTTCTTCCTTATTAAGCCTGAAGTTTATTGGAACGCCAATTCTTCCAAATGCGCTGGTTCCGAATAGGAAGATCAGCATCCTTGCAGAATTTTGTGAAACTATTGCAATTCGTGAACCGAGCTCAATTCCAAGATCGTCCAGACCTGCCGCTAAACTCCGAGCCGATTGAGCGAGGTCATTATATGTGAGTTCCCTTAAAGGATTTGCCGGTTGGTCAGGCTCATCGACCACGGCAATTTGATCTCCGTAGACGAGTTCAGCTCTTTTAAGATAGTCGGTAAGTGTTAGTGGTATCTCCATACTTGCCTCATTGTTCTAAGTGTTTATATGAAGAGAGACTACTTCTAATTGGTGTTCATTTTCATCTCAGGTAATACGCTTATATTAGAAATAAATTAAAGCCCACTCTTGCTAGGAGAAGGCATGGAAGATAACAGAGATTTACTGGAAGAGTACCGGTCAAGTATCGATAATGTTGATGCTGCTCTGATCCATTTGTTGGCTGAACGGTTTCGTATAACTCATCAGGTCGGTGTTTATAAAGCTGAGAATGGCTTACCTGCTGAAGACAAAGAAAGAGAAGCTGAGCAGGTTAAACGAATGCGTGAACTTGCAGAAGATGCTGGTATAGATCCGGTGTTTAGTGAAAAATTTCTGCGTTTTATTATCGACGAAGTCATCAGGCATCATGTATCGATAGATGCTGGCACTGACTCCGATTAAAGCTATATCTTTTAAGAGTTTTACGGTTTAAGTGTTGGCTGCACCTTTAGGCGTCTTCTTTATGAAAGACCTCATGAGCTGCTTCTCGTACTTCTTGGTCCTTCGCTTCAAGGCTCTTGTCAAGGTCAAAGTCTTCATATTCTGAGCCTGTATCAACCCAGTCTTCAAATTCGATTACACCTATTTCAGTGAAACGGTCACGAAGCCATCCGTCTCCCGCATCAAGTAGTCCAAGTTTTTTACAGTTAGGAACTATTTTTGAAAACAGTAGGCGCTGGAATACTTTTAATTCGTCAGGCATTTCCAACTGGTATTTGACCATTTCTTTGACGTCAACCCCTAGTTTTTCCCACATCTCTTGACGTAAGAAACGGTCTCTCATACGAAGCGCTGCTTCGAATGTGAACTCCTGTCTTTCGCGGATTTCCTTAGCATCCATATCTTTGTAGACCTCTTGAAGGCTTAAAACTCCGAACGCGACGTGTCTGGCTTCATCTGACATGACGTAACGAAGAAGTTTCTTGAGGAGTGGTTCTTCAGTTGTTTGGTGCATGAAACCAAAGGCTGCTAGAGCTAACCCTTCAACCATTATTTGCATTCCTAGATAGGTGATATCCCATCGACTGTCTTTGATGATGTCATCAAGTAGAGCTTTTAAGTGGTGATTGACTGGATAGTTGATTCCACCCATTTTCTGTTCTAAGTATTGAGCAAACACCTCGACGTGTCTTGCTTCATCGACTACTTGAGTCGAAGCGTAGTATTTAGCATCAATCCAGGGAACAGTCTCAACTATTTTCGCCGTGCATAGAAGCGCTCCCTGTTCACCGTGCATAAATTGTGAAAGGCTCCAGTTGAGCGATTCGACTCCAAGTTCACCCCATTCTTTGTCAGAGAACTTGTGAAGAGGGGAGTCTGGGTTTGTTTTGAAATAGTCTGCCTCCATAGGGTTTGCTGGGAGGATCATGTTGTATGGGTCCACTTCGATGGACCAGTCGAGATCAGTTTGACCGTTCCATTGTGACGTTTTTGCTTTTTCATATAAACGGTCAAGAGGAGCTCGTTCCCCTTTGTCGTAGCCCCAGGTGAAGATCGCATCAGCATTATCTTCTACAGCATGTATTAAGGAAGTTACATCCTCGTTCCACACTGAATACTCAGTTATTCTCTCTGGGTCATTAGCGTATTCTTCGATACTTTGATTGGTTTCTATTGTGGTCACGATCAGCCTCCCTGGGTTTTCGTTTCGTTATTAATAAACGCTTCAATTATTAGATTTATAACTGTTGTCCAGTCATCCCTAGAAGGGAGTTCCAGTCCAATAGTTCTGGTTAAGGTCATTCCGAATCCAATTGCATGAGCCAAACGCATTAGTGCAAGTTGGTTTATATCTTGCTGTGGTGATGCTTCTTTAATTAGCTGACCGAGTTTGTTTTCTTCGCTTTGTAAAACATGACGCAATCGTTCTGCAAGCTCAGGGTCACGTTTTGCTGCAACTACAGCTTCTAAAAAAAGTCCCGTTCCATCTGAAAGGTCATCTAGAAGATGGTCACCGAGATGGGAAAGTACATCGACTGCTGAAGCGTTTGAATGAAGTGAGTTGAGCTGTGTCAACAAATGTCTGTCTACCGCAGCAATAAGAAGTTCAGCTTTTCCGCTATATCGACTATAAATAGCACCAGTTGTGACTCCTGCACGACGCGCTATCTCAGCCACACCAGCTTTTTCGTAACCATTTTCAGCGAAAACCTCAGCAGCTGCATGAAGAAGACGTTCTTTTAGCTCATCTTGACCTGGATGTGTTAATTCAGTTGCAAGAGCCATGTAATGATAATAATGGTTATTATCAGACTGTCAAGTCAAAGATTGCTGAAAAGTTAATTTAATTCCATTTATTTAGCTAGTTGTTACTTTGTCGTTTCGCATTAGGTATTCAAATGCGCTTAGAGCGGCGACAGAACCAGTACCTAAAGCAACTACAATTTGTTTGTAGGGAACAGTACTACAGTCTCCAGCAGCAAAAATATTAACTACTGACGTGCTGCCTTTTTGATCTATGAGTATTTCGCCTCTTTCATTCATATCGACTATGCCTTCCAACCAAGACGTGTTAGGAAATAGTCCAATTTGTACAAAAATTCCGTCAAGTTGAACTTCTTTTTCTTCCGAAGTTGATCGATCCTGGTAAATAAGTGAGGTGACTCCTTCACTGTCACCTTCAATTTTTGTACTTTCTGCATTCAAAATTATTTCGACGTTCGAAAGGGTTCCTAATTTTTGCTGAAGGATGTCATCTGCTCTAAGTTGTGTATCGAATTCAACTACAGTTACATTTTTAGCAATTCCAGCGAGATCTATCGCAGCTTCTACACCAGAATTGCCACCTCCGATAACTGCTACATCTTTATTAGCGAAAATCGGACCATCACAATGTGGACAGTAAGCAACACCTCGATTCAGGTATTCTTCTTCTCCGGGGATTCCAAGCTTCAACCACTCAGCACCAGTAGCTATCACAAGCGTCTTAGTTGAAAGAGTGCTTCCACTTGCAAGTTCGATCTCTATCAAATGACCTGATTCCAAGTTCTGATTAAGTTTTATTACTTTTTGGCTTTCTATTAAATCAATTTCGTGTTTGGCAATGTTCTTTGTGAGTTCAGCAGCTAACTTTGGCCCTTCTGTTTTTATGTCAGAAATTAGATTTTCAATTCCGAGTGTTTCTAAAAGTTGTCCACCTAATTTCTCTGTGATCAACCCTGTGCGAATTCCTTTCCGAGCGGCGTATATGGCCGCAGATGCCCCAGCGGGTCCTCCACCAATAACTAAGACATCGAAGGTTTCTCTTTTTTCAATTTTCTCGAATTCCGTATCATTTGATTCGGGGTACATTTTTAGCAGAATTTCTTTTATCCCGATTCTTCCTTGTTCGAAAAACTCGCCATTGCAAAATACGGTAGGAATGGATTTAACATTTTTTTGATCAACTTCCTCTTGGAAGATCGCCCCGTCAATAGCAGTGTGCTTTATCAGTGGATTTATTACAGACATTGTGTTCAACGCCTGAACGACATCCGGACAGTTCATGCAAGTTAAGGAATAGTAAGTTTCAAAAAAAAGTTCTTGGTCAACCTCTTCGACTTTTTTGATTAGGTCGGGGGCAACTTTTGGTGGATGTGCTCCTACATGAAGAAGAGCCAAGACCAGAGATGAGAATTCATGCCCTAAGGGAAGCCCAGCAAAGTCGACGGATATATTGCTTGCAGGTCGTTGAATTCGGAAGGAAGGACGTCTTTCTGCATCTCCCCCAAAAGACAGGGATATAAAGTCATGCATCTCAGAAATTTCTTTGAGAAGGGAACTCATATTTTCCGATTCTTCAGAATCGTCCAAAGACGCGATCAACTCAATTTCGGTTTTTAGATTTTTTAAAAGTTCTTTTAGCTGTGAACTAAGATCCTCAGCAAGCATTTCCTGCTTATATTTTTCCGGTTAAGTCTATTGATGGCTCAAGTGTTGCTTGGCCTTCTTCCCATGCAGCTGGGCAAACTTCGTTTGGATGCTCTCTTGTGTACTGGGCAGCTTTGACTTTACGCATAAGTTCTGAGACGTTTCTTCCAATTGCATCAGGATGCACTTCATAGGCAACAATTTTTCCGTCAGGATCAATAATAAAAGTTCCCCTGTCTGCCAAACCATCTTCCTCGATGTAGACATCAAAATTCCTGCAGATGGTACCTGTAGGGTCTGCAACCATTGGAAAGTTAATTTTAGCTATGGTTTCAGAACTCGTGTGCCACGCGTGATGGGTGTGGTGAGTGTCTGTTGAAACAGCAAATATTTCAACGTCCATTGATTTGAACTCTTCGTAGTTGTCTGCAAGGTCACCAAGTTCAGTTGGGCAGACGTATGTAAAATCCGCAGGGTAGAAGAAAACTACAGACCATGAGCCCCTCAAATTTTCTTCCGACACATCAATATATTCTCCGTTGAGGAGTCCTTTTGCTGAAAACGAATCAACTTCTTTACCAAGTAGAGACACGACAAACCTTTCCTATGCGATTAGATATTAGAAACTTATCTAAAAGTTACATCGTGTTCAAACGATGATTGGCAGTTCGTTAAAGTATTTTGGTTTTCAAAGACGTGTAAAGAAAAATTTGTCTAGATTTCTTTAGATATTTTCTTCTGGAAGAGGGTACTAATTTCTCCATTGTCCGCATGTCTGCCAGTTTCATGTTTTGAATAGATCAATTCATCATTAACTGTCACGTCAAAGATGCCACTTCCACCTGGAACTAATCGAACATCTTCTATTACTTGTTGATGGTTCGTCAATAAATCTTTAACTGTGCTCACGGCATAGCTTGAATAGTCTCAAGGAAGGCAGTAAGTGATCTCGACTCGAAATTTACTCATGAACACACATTAGCCTCTTCCGGGTGGACGACTGTCACCCCCCGCTACTTTTATCGCACCTCTTTGAAGGGTAATTTTTGCTGGAAGTTCGCCAAGTTGTTCACCATCTCCACGTATTATTCCTGTTCCGGTTATCTCAATTTCAGAAGCCTTGTGAATGGAAACCTTAGGGTGATCGACATGGTCACCAGTTCTAACCTTTAAGAACGATCTCAATAAATCAAACTTGCCGACATCGCCAATTATGCAGACATCTAAAAGACCGTCAGATGTTTCAGCGTCAGGACATATTTTCATCCCACCACCGAAATAGGCAGAATTCGCAACAATTACAGCAGCAGCTTTTATTTCGAGGCTCTCGCTGTTGAGCTTCAGTTTGTAAGAAGCAGGCGACATCAAAGGAAGTTCTATAAGAGTAGCAAATGTATAGCTAGAGGAACCTTTAGGGAAACGTAGGTTGTTGGCGCGCAGATTTACAGCAGCAGGAAAACCACAAATCGCACTGGTCGTAACATAGTTTGAGCCGCATTTGATTAAATCAATTTCTATAGGAGGCGCCATGGCTTTCTTTGTCTGTTCAAATAAGTCACCAGAATTTAGGCCTAGCGATCTAGCGAAGTCATTTCCGGTGCCAACTGGAATTATTCCTAGCGGCGTGTCGGTATTAGCGAGTGCGTTTACAGCCTGATGAATTAAACCGTCACCACCTACGGCGATAAGCCGATCAATTCCAGAATTGATTGCATCGCTTGCTGCAGCTATAACTTCATCGCGATTTTCTGGCACTAGAAGATCTACTTCAGCATTTAATTCGTTTAAAAAATCTATTAGTTCTTTGGCAATAGAAGTTGCTTTACCCTTACCGGCCAAAGGATTAACAAGAAGTGACACTTTTATCATTATCTAATGATGACTCATTGTTAGTCTTAAGTGATGGATGAAACGAGGAGAGTCATGAAAATCAGAAAATATACCGGAACAATAATGGCCACTCTATTGTTGATCTCATGTGGAGGTAGTGCAGAACAAAAGACAGCTGCTCCAAGCATGGACGGAGTAGTTCGTGTCACAACTTATGACAGTCAGAAATTTGATGCTGACATGTATGAAGCAAAGGAAGGCCTAGTACAGATTGAATATCTGCTAGATGGTTTCCAATCTCATACTTTAGTTATAGAAGGCATGGAGGATGAATTCAAACTTGAGGTTGGGGACGAAAAAACAGCTTTTGGAGAGATCGAATTAAAAGCTGGTAGATACATCCTCTACTGCGATATAGCCGGTCATAGAACCAGCGGTATGGAAGCAAAACTATTAGTTAGTTAAAGTCTGTTTCTTTAGGCGAGTATTTCGAAAAGAAGGTAAAGGACCAATGTTATGAGGAAGCCCCACTTGATTGTGTCTTGATGCTTTTCTAAAACAACTGCGTTTATCTTGCTGTCATAGCCCCCGATTTTGCCAAGAGCTGAGAGTTCCATCACTAGCCAAATAACAGCGAAGACAATCCACAAAACGGCCCTAGTGCCCCCTTCTGGACTGTCAAAGTTAAGTCCGAAGTGGCTAGGCCACATCATGAAGAAAATAAGAGGAATTGAAAAAAGAGTATTGACTCGGCTCGCACGACCGGCCCTTTTAGCAGCTGCCGGAGCTTCAGCATCGGCTTCGCCGCCTTCACTCACAGCAACTGAGGATCCGATTGCTATTTTCTGCGCAGGCCAAATAACCATCCAAACGTTTGCAGCCATCGTGGTTCCAAGAATTGCACCAAAGGCAATTCCCATGCCAGGCACTGAACGCCAGTAATCCATATCATGAATTAGTTCCTGATGTACCAATATCCAGATTCCCGATACCCATGTAAGCATTGCTGCCCAGCGGAACCACCAAAGTGTTCGCCAAGTAATCTTACGTAGTGCTTCGCCACGAGCTCCGTCACTCATTTCACCAAATGCTGCACCTTGTATAAAGTTAAAGAAGTACAACAGGCCTATCCAAGTGATACCACCTAGATAATGGGCGTAACGACCTAGTGCTTGGCCTCCGCCGGAAATTCCCATCCAGTCATTAAAAAGTTCCACAGCCTCTCCTCATCTGGGCTTGAGCGACAAGAAAATAATGGCACGTTGAGTGTCTAAAAACAATAACCCAACATATAAATTTCCAAATTTTTATTGAATGAAGTTTGGCGTAAGATCAAAAACATGAAAATTGAAGAAATTAACCTAGCTCGTCCAGAATTCTGGTCCAAGCCATTGGAGTACAGAGAAGAAGCTTTTGATCTATTGCGCACGGAGGATCCTTACCGTTATTTTGACTTACCAGAAGAAATCTTTGGAGTGCTTTCTGAACAAAAAGGATTTCATTCTCTAGTCAGACATTCAGATGTAGCAGAAGCAAGTAAAAGACCAGAAGATTTCTGTAGTGGTCAGGGGGCTACGAGCACAGTCGATTTTCCAGAAGAAATGCTCGATTTTTTTGGATCCATGATCAATATGGATGACCCGAGGCATAAAAGACTTAGGAGTATCGTCTCAAGCGGGTTTACACCACGTCGACTTTCAGCAGTCGAAGATTCCGTCGAACGGATTGCACAAAAAATAATCATGAACGCACTTGAAAAAGGCGAATGTGATTTTGTAGTTGAAGTAGCTGCTCAGCTGCCTCTTTTAGTCATTTGTGAAATGATGGGTGTTCCAAAGGATCGAGTCGACTTTGTTTTTGATAAGTCAAACATGATTTTGGGAGCGGGTGATGTTGAATACACGCCAGAAGGCACTGACATTATTGGTGCAATAATGGGTGCGGCATTTGAACTTGCAGCTCTTATGAAAGAAATGCTCGAAGAAAGAAGCAAAACGCCGACTGACGACTTAACTTCTGCTCTTTTATATGCAGAGGTAGAAGGAGAGAAACTTTCAGAAGAGGAAATTGCTTCATTTTTTATTCTTTTACTAGTGGCAGGAAACGAAACGACTAGAAACGCACTTTCTTGGGGATTGCACTTGCTGACCGAAAATCCTGAGCAAAAAGAAATTCTCTGGAATGATTTTGAGAATCTGGCACCAAAAGCTGTTGAAGAGATTGTTCGTTGGGCAAGCCCTGTGATCTTTATGAGAAGGACAGCAACAAGAGATGGTGTGCGTATAGGTGACCAGGAGTTTGAAGAAGGGGACAAATTAAGTCTTTATTATTGGGCTGCAAATCGCGATCCGTCAGTTTTTGAAAATCCCCATGAATTTAATATTTCACGCCAATCAAATGATCATTTCGGCTACGGAGCCCCAGGACCGCATTTCTGTCTAGGAGCACATCTAGCTCGACGTGAAATAACCGTCATGCTGAGGGAAATAAGAAAAAGTATTCCCGGGCTAGTTGCCACTGAGCAACCTGACAGATTGATGAGTGGATTTATAAATGGGATCAAACACCTTCATTGCACTTGGTGAGTCAATCTACGATTACATCTGAAAACTGATCTCTAAGTGTTTTTTTGGAGAATTTTCCAACTGAAGTTTTAGGCACTTCGTCTATAAATTCAACACGCTCAGGAATCCACCATTTGACTACACGGTCATCCAGCCAAGAGATTATGTCTTCAGAGGAAATCTGGGAATCTTCAGAACGAACGACACAAGCCATAGGACGCTCACCCCATTTTGTTGAAGCAACCCCGATTACAGCAGCTTCGAGAACTTCTGGGTGGGCCATGATTTCATTTTCCAATTCGACTGAACTTACCCATTCACCACCTGATTTGATTAGATCTTTAGTTCTGTCAACAAGGCTGATATAACCGTTTGAATCGACAGTTGCTACGTCACCAGTTTTAAGCCACCCATCTTCGGTAAAGGAATCGTTAGCTCTCTCGTCGTTGTAGTAGGTTTTGGCAACCCACGGTCCACTAACTTGAAGTTCGCCACGAGACTCGCTGTCCCAAGGGAGCTCCTCTCCGGTTTCTGGATCAACAACTCTGAAATCAACCCCTGGCACGGCGAGCCCGACTGTCGTGCGGAGGTCTGCTTTGGCTTCTTCATCAAGGTGAGAAAGGCTTGATTTGATATTACAAACAGCAGCGATTGGACTTGTCTCGGTCATCCCCCAAGCTTGCAAAAGAGGCAGACCAGTTTGTTCTCTGTATCCCTCTGATAGAGACTTAGGAACAGCTGAACCTCCACAAGGTATTGAACGCAGAGCAGAGGTATCGCGGCCTTTAAGTTCCGGCAAAACACCCATCCAAATAGTAGGAACCCCAGCTGCTACTGTGACTTTTTCTTCTTCTATGAGAGTTGCTAAAGCGGGAGGGGAGAGGTCTGCACCAGGCATCACCAGATTTGCACCGGTTGCAACTCCTGCATGAGCAATACCCCAAGAATTAGCATGAAACATTGGAACAACTGGCATTAGAACGTCTTTCTCGTTTATCCCTACGCTGTCCGCCATCATCACGCCAAATGTGTGTAGAACCATAGAACGATGGGAATAGACGACACCCTTTGGATTTCCTGTGGTGCCAGATGTGTACATCATTGATCCAGCACGGTTTTCTTCGACTGTTTTCCAATCCACTGGATCAGCAGCCTCTAGTAATTCTTCATAGTCATGAACATTCGCATTAACTTCTGAAGGGTCAGGTGCTGGGGCCCCATCATCCATTAGAACGACATGTTTCACAGTTTCGAATTGGTTCATTAGAGGCCAAATTAAACCTGCAACCGACTGATCTATAAAAATCACCTCATCTTCAGCGTGATTAACTATGTATGTAAGTTGATCAGGGAATAACCGAAGATTTAATGTGTGGACCACACGCCCAGTGCATGAGGGTGCAAAATACAACTCCAGGTGCCTTGAGTTATTCCAAGCGAAAGTTGCTATACGACCATCGTCACTTACTCCTAGGTCATCAAATACTCCGCCAAGGCGTCGTGTACGTTTAGCCCAGTCCCCGTAACTCAATCTTTCCCTACCAGAAGGAGTTGCTGTGATAATTTCTTTTTCAGGGAATAGTTTTTCTGCTCGGGCGAATATGTGATTAAGAGAAAGCGGAACATCCATCATCAAACCATCCATTTGAGTGACCCTCCTTAAAAGTTTTGTCCTGTCTCTCCTGTGAAGGTATCAGCCCAAATAACGATGAGTTCAGTCGAGTGTTGCTAAAACACCGAGTGCTATCAGAAGGAGGTTTCTTAATAAATCCCAAGAAGATATTCGTTTAGTGGACCAAGAGCCAAAGCACGCACAGTCCTGAGGGTTACCTGAAAGGATTTGAGCTGCGATAAGTGTGGTGAAAGCTACCAACAGAGCCACAGCACAAGGCCCACCAGAACGTGGATCGATTGCTAACAGAACGGAGCAGAGGAGCTCTACAGTTGGGAGTAAAGAGGCTAAGAATTTAGGAAAAGGAAGCCCTAGAGAGGCAATCGACTTTTCTGTCGCAGTTGGATCACGAAATTTACTAACTGCCGCAAAAACAAAAACTATTGCCAGTAGAAAACCAGCCCAAGCACCCAATTAGTAACCCAGTTCTACATCAACAGGCGCCAAAAGTTCCTCATTGTTAATAAAACGTCGGACATTTTCCTCTATAAAAGGATCGAGTAGTTTTAAACCCATTTCCGGAGTGTTGCCGATATGTGGAGTGATAATGCAACGAGGGTCAGACCATAGAGGATTATCGGCCGGTAGAGGTTCAGGATCTGTAACATCTAAAGCCGCCCCGGCAATTTTTCCTTCTTTTAACGCTTGAATTAAATCTTCAGTCACTATGTGCCCACCTCTGGCAACATTAACTATGTGAGAATGAGACGGCATTAAATCCAGAGCCTTTTTGTCAATAATGCCTTTAGTCTCCTGCGTTAAAGCCAAAGCAAGAATTAGCAGATCAGTTGTTTCTAGAACTTCTTCAAGTTTTTCAGGTGTGTGAGTAAAAGTGGCACCCGCCAGGTTCTCATCTTTTCTTCTAATTACTGTTGTGATGCAATCAAATGGGGCAAGGAGAGGCAAAAGTTCAACGGTTATGCCACCGCCTCCAAGAATGGTCACGTTAGATCCGTGCAGATAGCGACCAACCGGACCAGACCACTCGCTTGCTCTTGCGTAGCCATGTAAATTTTTGGATAAGGATAGTGCGAGTGCAAGGACTGTCTCAGCTACAGCGGGAGCGTAAACGCCCTTCCCGCATGTCCAACGCCACTTGGGATCTAAATTACTGGCAAAGGGTTCAATGCCAGCGTAAGGAAGTTGGATCCATTCGAGCGAAGTTGCCTTTTCTGCTATTTCAGGAAAAAGTTCCGGCCTTGCAGGATCTGCCCAAATCAAACCTTCTGCATCTTCGATATCAGTCAATGTTGCGCCAGAGCGTTCCACGGCATCGCACATCATTTTGTACATCTCCGGTCTCGTGTCCGGTGCTACAGCAACATTTCTTGTCATCTGGTGAGAGTATCCAAAACTTCATTAAATACCAGATCGGCCATTTCATGCATTTCGTCGTCTGTTCTATCTTGAACAGGATGAGGTACAAAAACTCGTGAAATATCCAGTCCAAGAGCTTCAGCTTGTTTCTGAGCGGCATCTTCGAAAGGAGCGGAAGCAATCATGACTGCTGGTATTCCTCTTCTTTCAATATCGTCTATGTCATGCACACTGCATGTCGTGCAAGAACCTCAATCAGCTAAAGCTTCGATCACGGCGTCACATTTGGTAGCAATTTCATGGCGCAGATCCACAGGTGCAGGTTTAGTAAAAGTAGGTTTCTTAAACCTAAGTGTTTTTATTCCAACATCAGAAAGTTTTTCTTCAAGACGATTCAAAAAAATGTCCCCGCGACCTTTAGAAATATCTAATAATCCAACTGTTAAACCATTCATTGTTTCGGGTCTTTCTGACAGGCTTCTTTCCACAGGAGCACTCTCAGAAGTTGGGTCTAAAAGAACTTTTTCATTCGTCATATTGAAATCTCCTTACTGACAGGTTCACTTCCTGATGGACCATTAAGCCACCCTCCAATTATTGCCGAAAATAGTCCTGCAGGCCCTCCAGCCTGGACAAGTAGTAGACCATCGGGCTTGAATTTAGGAAGGCTCATTCCTTTCATCTCTGCCGGAAGTCCTTCTTCAATACCACCCGATCCTGCAATTATATTGTCAGTGTCAATCATCATTATCTCAGCGATTTCTTCCAAGAAACGTTCTTTACTCCATCCGGCTTCGTGGAATCTAGAAGTATGTTCAGGCGACAAAACAAGCATTGCATCCATTCCGACAACAATTCTTGATGAGACAGATGAAATCAAATGTTCGGCAAGCGTACGTATAAGCGACTCAGGTGTTCTACTTTTTTGGTCCATTACCAGTCGTGGCCCTTCACCTGTAAAAGCGGTTACGACATTTTGTGAAGAGTCATACCCACGACTTTCAGCAAGTGATGGCCATGATGATGAGAGTTCATTTTCGGAAAAACAAAAACCCTGTTTACCCATGTGACCTAAAGTCGAGCGATCTATACCACCAGGCCCGCCACCGCCAACATTGTGAACCACTAGTTGAACGGCTCGACCAATAGTACTGTTAGCTCTATTTCCATGACCCAAAACATTTATTCCGGAGTTCATACCAATATCACGGGTTATGGGTCCATTTACGACAAAAATCGGTCCGACCGACATGGTTGTGGCTAAAACTCCGTGCATATTGAATTCTTCAGTGCAGATAGTTTCCAGAGCAGAGATAACTACAGGCAAATAATCAGGTTTACAGCCAGCCATTACAGCATTTATTGCGATCTTCTCGACAGTGCATTCGATTAAATTCGGAGGAACTGAAACAATTATTTCATCAGGCGACTTAGTCGTCCCCTCTAGCATCTTTCTTACTCTTTCAGTAGTTGGTGGCACTACTGGCAGGCCGTCAGTCCATGACCTATCAAACATGGCTTCGTAAGTATCTTCTTGTATGGCAATCTCAACTTGTCTTGAACTGAATTCTGAATTTTCAAATTTTGATTTAAGTTGGTCGATTCTCCCGGGATCAACAGTAAGAGAACCTCAACCAGGTTTGAATTCTGGAAGGTCGTCCCCAAGAGTCGAATCGCCAGTAATTTTACGCCACTCTTTGCGTGACCAGCCGACAGTTCTTTCAACTTCTTCACCATTTTTAAGATGTAAAAGAGTGGGAACGAACTCTAGGTTCAAATTCCAACTTATTTCTAATTCTCTATCGTCTATGAGCCAGTCGGCTTCATAAGGAAAATCCATTTTGTCCTGCATTACAACAGTTAATTTTCCTGCTTTCCCTAAGCTCTCAAGTGTCGGGATTAAGAGTTGACATGTAGGGCAGTCATTCTTTACAACAGCGAGAACCATATCTTTACTTTCCATATCAAGTAAATGAGAACTCATGCTTCAATTATCGCACAATACTTTCTCGATGTGCTCTCTGGGTCGGGGTCTTTGAATGTCTGAGCTAACCTTTTTTAACTGCATAAAATATTTAAGGAAGAAAATTGTCAGAACTGATTGATGGAAATGAGTACAGAAAAGTACTTGGCAGGTACCCAACTGGAGTCACTCTGGTGACTTCCTCTTCCTCTGAAGGACCTCAAGCGATGGTTATTGGCTCTTTTGTTTCAGTTTCTATGGAACCTCCTTTGGTTGGATTCTTGCCTGGTAAAGATTCAAACACATGGAAAAAGATGGAGAACGAAAATAAATTTTGTGTCAATGTCCTTTCGGATCAGCAGGAGAATGTAGCGAATGCATTTTTTCGGAAAGAGAACGACCCATGGGAAGTAATACCTTGGTATGAATCTGCAGAAGGGTTGCCTGCCATTGAAGGTAGTTTGGCTAGTATTGATTGCTCACTCTTTAGTGTTGTAGAGGCGGGCGATCATTGGTTCGTAACTGGGCAGGTTTTAGGTGCAAAGATTATGGAAACAGGATCGCCGTTGTTATTTTTAGGTGGTTCCTACGGTCAGTATCGGAGTAATTAAATGCCTATTTATGCTCTAGGGGAATTCGAACCTCAGATAGATCCGAGTGCTTATGTGCATCCGGAGGCAGTAATTATTGGAAATGTGATCATCGGAGCAGAGTCAAGTGTTTGGCCGCATGCAGTGATCAGAGGTGATGACGGCAAGATTGCAATCGGTGCTCGAAGTTCGATTCAGGACAACGCAGTAATACATTGCATCCCTCAAGTCGTAACTACAGTTGGCGATGACGTCACATTGGGTCATTTGTGTCATTTAGAAGGATGTCGAATCGAAGACCAAGCGTTGGTGGGGGTCGGAGCGGTGGTATTACACAACGCAGTTGTTGGTAGGGGCTCGATAGTTGGAGCTAACGCTGTTGTCAGAAACGGTCAAGAAGTCCCACCTCTATCAATGGCTCTTGGGGTGCCCGCTCAAGTTAGAGAAGGGGTAGTAGCTGAAGGTGCGAATATGTTAAATGCCCTTTCCTATACAGCCAGAGGCCCGAACTACATAAAAAACCTTAGAAGAATTGACTAGTAAAATGGACAGAGTCGCTCTTGATCCAGGGAAAATCGGAATATGGACACATCAATTAGATGGTGTTCCGTCCGGAAGGGCTCGTGAAGCGGCGGGCGAAATTGAGGAAATGGGTTTTGGTACCATTTGGATTCCTGAAACCGCAGGGCGTGACCCATTTGTGCATTCAAGTCTTTTACTTTCGGCTACACAGAAAATTGTTCTAGCAACAGGAATCGCCAGCATTTATTCTCGTGATGCTTTGGCGATGGCCAGTGCCACGCGGACACTTTCTGAAGCATTTGCTAAAAGATTTTTACTAGGAGTAGGTGTAAGTCATGGACCTTTTGTGGAGGTCATTCGTGGTCACAGTTGGGAAAAACCTCTAGAACATTTAAGTAGCTACATAGAGAACATAAAAAAGTCTCCCTTCTGGGCTTTCCCACCCGAGGATGAAGCCCCTATCTGTATTGGTGCTTTAGGGCCAAAAGCTCTGAAACTTGCTGCAGAATCAACTTGGGGTGCTCATCCATACAATGTGACTTCAGATCACACGGCAATGGCGCGTGAAATAATGGGAGAAGACGCTTTTTTAGCCCCGATGGTTGCGGTCATTCTAGAAACTGACTCTTTAAAAGCTAGAGAACTAGCACGAAAAGATCTATCCATTTATCTTGACCTGCCAAATTATAGAAATAATTTTTTGAGGATAGGTTTCACCGAAGATGACCTGACTGAAGGGGGTAGCGACCGATTATTAGACGCCATAAGACCTTGGGGGGATATACAAACAGTTTCATCCAAAGTTATTGAGCATTTTGAAGCTGGAGCAGATCACGTTTGCGTCCAACTAGTCGTAGATCAAACAAAACAGCATGAATTCCAAAATGGGTTACCTATAAAACAATGGCAATTGTTAGCAGAAAGTCTTCTATAGATGACTAATGAGCATCATTTCGACTCCGAAGGGTTGGAACTAGTTGCACATTTTGAGGTTCCTGAGTCAACCGAGGAACTTCTTCCATCTGTTCTATTGATTCACGGTTTCCCAGAAGGTCCCGGTGGTGGTGCAAATTCAGCTGCAACCTTGCCTGAACTGGCAAATAGGATTTCTTCCGAAATGGGATTCATAACCATGGCTCCACTATTAAGAGGGACTGGAGCCTCAGAAGGGTGTTTCAGTCTCGGCGGTTGGTTAACAGATGTTCGTGCATCAATTGCAGAACTTGGTGACCATTCAAGAGTAGGAGAAATATGGTTAGTTGGTTTTGGAAGCGGAGGGGCAATATCTATTTGCGCAGCAGCTCAAGAAACAAAAGTAAAAGGTGTGGGAGCACTTGCAGCCCCAGCGGATTGGTCTGCATGGGCGGCTTCACCAAAACGTCTTCTTATACATGCGCGCAGAGCTGGCGTAATTCCTGATAATGATTTCCCAGAAGATTTTGACTCATGGGCGAAAGAACTGAAACAAATTTCTGCTGAGTCTTCTATTTCTGAACTCCATGAGAAGAACGTGCTTATAGTCCATGGAACTGAAGACGATGTGGTTTCATCTTTAGAGGCCAGAGCCCTTTCAGATGCTCATGGGAATACAGACATGAGATTGATAGAGGGGGCAGGGCATCATTTGAGACACGACCCAAGAGCTATTGCAGTTCTTTTAGGTTGGTTGGACAGACAAAGACTGATGAGTGAATAGAAACTTAATTTCCTATTACTTTCTTAGCATTAGTTGTTGATAATTGTTACTATCTAAATAGGAGAAATTGTGCTTAACCCAGCGGGAGTGAAAAAGTGACTTCAAGTGAAATAGGCGTAGATCTAAGTAACTACCAGCTTGGCTGGAGTGACGAAGAAGACTACATCTTCAAACCAAAAAAGGGCCTTAACTCTGAAATTATAAATGAGATGTCCGGAATGAAAAATGAGCCGAAATGGATGCACGACTTCAGACTTAAATCTTATGAAAGGTTTTTAAAGAGGCCCATGCCAGCATGGGGCGGAGATTTAGATGGGATCGACTTTGACGACATTTATTACTATATAAAACCTACTGAAAAGCTTTCCGACGATTGGGAAGATGTGCCGGACTCGATCAAAGATACTTATGAAAAATTAGGAATACCTGAAGCGGAGAGAAAATATCTAGCAGGTGTTACTGCACAGTACGAATCAGAAGTTGTCTACCATAAAAACCGCGAAGACCTAGAAGAACAGGGTGTAATTTTTTCAGATATGGACACTGCTCTGCGTGAGAATCCAGAGATTCTGAAGCAATATTTCGGCAAAGTGATACCACCAAACGATAATAAGTTCTCCGCACTCAATTCTGCAGTTTGGAGCGGGGGATCTTTCATCTACGTTCCACCAGGCGTGAAGGTTGAAATGCCACTCCAGGCATACTTTAGAATTAATGCAGAAAACATGGGCCAATTTGAAAGAACCTTGATAATTGCAGATGAAGGTTCTGAGGTCCATTACATAGAGGGCTGCTCAGCCCCTGTTTACACGACAGACTCACTGCACTCTGCGGTAGTGGAAATAGTCGTTAAACCATCTGCAAGAGTTACTTATACGACAATACAAAACTGGTCAAGCAACGTTTATAACCTCGTTACCAAAAGAGCTGTGGTTGAAGAAGAGGGTCGCATGGAGTGGATAGATGGAAATATAGGATCTCAACTAACGATGAAATATCCAGCAGTTGTCATGACAGGACCAAAAGCATCAGGCGAAGTTTTATCAGTGGCATATGCAGGTTCAGGACAACATCAGGATGCTGGAGCGAAAATGACTCATGCAGCACCCGAAACCTCTTCAAAAATTATTTCCAAGTCAATCTCTAAAGACGGAGGAAGAACTAGTTACAGGGGATTGGTAAGGGTGGAAGACGACGCCTATGGTTGCAAAAGCCATGTTCAATGCGACGCGTTAATTCTTGATGATGAAAGCATTTCAGATACCTATCCATACATGGAGGTCGGAACTTCAGACGCTGTTATTGGTCACGAAGCAACCGTTTCAAAAGTAGCTGACGAGCAACTCTTTTATTTGATGAGCAGAGGTTTGTCAGAAGATCAAGCCACATCGTTGGTTGTAAATGGGTTTATTGAACCAGTGACTAAGACTCTCCCAATGGAATATGCAGTTGAGTGGAGTCGTTTGATCGAATTGCAAATGGAAGGCTCTGTGGGTTAAATAAATTACTAACGCCACTTCAAATGACATACTGTTTATATGCCGATGCGGGAAGACTGTAAACAATTTGAAAGTAGAAGCTACCCCAACGGGGAAACTGTTAGAAAATGCAATTTAGATAAAGCTCCTGAAGCGCCTTGGCGATGCCCAGAGAATTGTGTTGCATTCGAAAAAAGAAGAGTTGACGTAAATTGGAGTTATGGCAGCCTGATAACACCAGAAACACCAGAAGAACCATCGAGCTTAGGAGAGGATCAGAGCATCTCAGCATTATTGAATGCAGCAGAAGATGTGATAAACGAAGCCGGTCCTAGAGTCTTAGCAGAGTTTGAGAAGCAACAATCAAAAAAAGGACGCTCGAGACTGAAGAAAATCGCACGAAAGTCAAAAAAGAAGAAAAGGAAAAAATAAATTGGCTATTGGATCTTTAATATTAAAAACCCAGTGATGCTGAAAGTTTTCTTTCAGATAGTCTGAATCTCTCAAATGCAGGAAACAAAAGTTAGATTCGACCTTCCCGGGAATGAGCTTATGCCAGAGCTATTAGGGCAGAGCGACGAGCTTTTACAGATAATAGAAACCTCTTTTCCGAAGTCAAAGATTCATGTTCGTGGTAATCAGATCGCTATTGATGGTGAAAATGCAAATCTGATAGAGCAGATATTTCGTGAAATGACAAGAATGCTTGAAAGAGGACTTCCTCTTGATGTGAATGTTCTTAAAAAAACAATTGAAATGGTCCGAGAAGACGAGAATCCGTCTGAAATATTAACGACAGAGTTACTTATTACAGCAAGAGGAAAGCCAGTTAGAGCTAAATCTTCAGGGCAAAAGAACTATCTGGACACTGCAAGTAAGAACATAATCACATTTGCCATAGGGCCAGCTGGAACAGGAAAAAGTTGGTTAGCGGTAGCTCTAGCAGTCAGTGCTATGCAAAAAGGAGAAGTAGATCGTATTATTCTCACCCGCCCACTTGTTGAGGCAGGCGAAAGAGTCGGTTTCCTACCAGGAGACCTGATGGCAAAGGTCGATCCTTATTTCCGACCTCTTTACGATGCACTTTTCGACATGCTTGATCCAGAAAAAGCAGAAAGATTAATTGAAAGAGGCCAAATAGAAGTCGCACCGCTTGCTTTCATGAGGGGAAGAACTCTTAACAACAGTTTTATAATCCTTGACGAGGCTCAAAATACGACACCGGAACAAATGAAAATGTTCCTAACGAGAATTGGTTTCGGATCACGAGTAATAGTTACCGGCGACGCAAGTCAAGTGGATGTTCCCGGAGGCCGAAGTGGAATCCATGGGTTGGAAAAAATATTTGCCGGAATAGACGGTTTAGGTTTTGTAAAACTTGGAGCTAGGGACGTCGTAAGACACAAAATAGTGCAAGACATCGTCCAAGCTTATGAAAATGCCGACAGTCAATTCAAAAAAAATAGCGGTAGTAAGTAACTTGATCAAAGAAGTACCAGATAGCGACGATGGAACTTGTATAGATTTAATAGATAAGCGACGGGTAAAAAGTAAAGAAATACGGCCAGAGTTATTAGTTGAATTTGCCAAAAAAGTAGTTGAAGAAGTTGCTCCAAATAAAAGACCACTTGAAATGAGTGTGATTCTTTTAGACACAGAGGAGATTTCTAAACTTAACGAAAAACATTTGTCGAAATTAGGGCCAACTGATGTATTGGCTTTCCCAATAGATGAACCAGATGCGCTAACAGACGATCCCGTCTATCTCATGGGCGACGTTTGCATATGCCCCGAAGTAGCGGCAGAGCAGGCAAAAGATAAGGGTTTAGATATTAAAGATGAAATTGCTCTTCTTTTGACACATGGGATACTCCACTTATTGGGTTATGACCATTATGAAGAATCAGAGGAAGTCGAAATGAAAGAAATGGAAAAAACTCTGATCAGACGTCACATGAAACACTTAAGAGTTGAAGATGTTTAGCAAGATATTAAAAAAATTTTTCAAACCAAACGAGAACAGAGTCGTCTCCGAAGACGAACTTTTAGAAACTGCTAAAAAAGCTCTTGAGTCTAAATCGATAGAAGACGATGAGCATGAGTTGATCGAATCTGTGCTGGCTTTCGGCGACACCTTAGTTAGGGAGGTGATGACGCCAAGACCTGACATAGTTAGTGTGCCTGATAGTTTCACTGTTTCAGCTGCTATGGAAGTCGCTGTTTTGAATGGTTTTTCGCGCGTTCCAATGAGTAGCGAAAATTTAGACGAAATAGTTGGAGTGGTTTTCGCAAAGGACATGATGGAAGCTCAGCTGGACGGGAACGGTGAAACCCTTGTCAAAAACCTGGCACGTTTGCCACAATTCATCCCAGAAACAAAAAAAGCTGGACTGTTGTTACGCGAAATGCAATCTAATCACTATCACTTGGCGATCGTTATCGATGAATACGGAGGTACAGCTGGGCTTGTGACTTTAGAAGACCTAATAGAGGAAGTAGTAGGGGAGATAGTAGATGAGTTCGACAGTGAAGAAGCTCTTGCAGAACCACTTATCGGTGGAGGTTTGCGTGTTCACGGGAGAATGCCAGTCGATGAGTTGAATGAACTACTAGGAGGAGTCTTGCCTGAAGGAGACTGGGACACTCTGGGTGGTCTCATTTTTGATGCCTTAGGACACGCTCCCGAAGCAGGAGAAAATGTTGATATAGCAGAACACCATTTTGTGGTTGAGAAAGTAGTTGGCAGGAGGATTACACAAGTAAGAGTCACTGCACCAGAGCATTAAATGGATAACTTTTCAGAAAATTATTCCTCAATGGAAGCACCAGAAGGTCATGTTTCAGGTTTTGTGAGTTTAGTGGGTAGACCTAACGTCGGGAAGTCCACTTTATTGAATGCTTTTTTTGAAAAGAAAATAGCAATTGTTTCGGACAAACCACAAACGACCCGTACGGAGATAAGAGGTGTTCTTACCGGTTCTGACTTCCAGATTGTTTTTTGCGATACTCCAGGAATACATAAACCAAAAACCCTTCTTGGAACAAGATTGAATGACACGGCACGTTTCACGTTAAAAGAAATTGATTTAGTCCTTTTTGTCGTAGAGGCAGACTCAGTAATCGGCAAAGGCGACAGATTCATTGCTGAGTCGTTACCAACTGAAAAAACTGTTCTGGTTCTTAACAAGATCGACAAAGTTAAAAGCGGCAGAATACTGACTCAACTAAATGAAGCTTCAGGTTTCTCCTTTAGTGAATATTTTCCAATCTCCGCCTCGACAGGGGAAGGAGTGAAAGAGCTATTAGGACACATCAAGACGAAACTTGTTCCCGGACCACGTTATTTCCCCGAAAATATGGAAACCGACTTTTCTGAATCATTTTGGGTTGCAGAATTAGTAAGGGAACAACTTCTTCACGAAGTTCGTGAAGAACTTCCACATTCGATCGCAACAAGGGTAACAGACTGGGACTGGCCACATATTCGATGCGAGATCTTAGTGGAGAGAAATTCACAAAAAGGAATAGTAATCGGACACAAGGGCGAAGTTTTGAAAAAAGTCGGAACTGAGGTTAGAAAACAACTGAAAGATGGAGCATTTATTGAATTAGTAGTGAAAGTTGAAAAAGACTGGCAAAAGCATCCGCGCTCACTTGACCGTTTTGGATATTGAAGTGCAAAATGTTAGTTGGGTTTCCTGCACGTCTATTAAAAAGATAGTTTCAAAGTTGTGATGCCAGAATACTTAGACCCAAAATTTATTCCCAAGCACATAGCTTGTGTGATGGATGGCAATGGTCGGTGGGCGGAAAAGAGAGGATTAAAAAGAACGGATGGACATACAGCAGGAGAAAAATCGCTTTTCGATGTTGTAGAGGGCGCAATTGAAATTGGAGTCGAGTGGTTTACTGTATTTGCGTTCTCGACCGAGAATTGGAAACGGCCTGCGAAAGAAGTTCAGTTTTTACTTGACTTCAATGAGCAGATCATTATCCAACGACAAGAGGAGTTAAATGAAAGAAATGTAAGGATTTGTTTTCTTGGTCGTCGTGACTCGAAAGTCCCAAAAAGAATTCTCAAAAGAATGAAAGAAGCCGAGGATCTCACCGAAAGTAATACAGGTTTGACTTTCACTGTTGCTTTTAATTATGGAGGAAGAGCAGAAATTGTTGACGCTGTTCAAAAGATGATTGATTCCGGAGTCAAAAAAGTCACAGAGAAGACAATAGAGAGAAATCTTTATAATCCCGCAATGCCTGACCCGGACTTAGTAATAAGAACTTCTGGGGAGTCCAGAGTCTCGAATTTTCTTCTCTGGGAATTGGCTTATAGCGAACTTGTATTTAGTGATACTTTATGGCCAGATTTCTCTCGCAAAGATTTGTTTAAAGCCATAAAAGAATTTCAAGACAGGGATCGGCGATTCGGCGGCCTTGGCGAAAGTTAAGAATGTCTCTTTATCGTGATCAAGGAATAGTAATACGCACTTGGAAACTAGGTGAATCAGACCGGATTGTCGTAATCATTACAGAAGACAACGGGAAAGTTAGAGCTGTGGCTAAGGGTGTAAGGAAAACCCGAAGCAAATTTGGTGGGCGATTAGAACCAACAAGCCATGTTTCCTTGCAGTTATTTAAAGGTAAGGGTGATTTGGGGATAGTCACGCAGGCGGAGACGATAGATCGCTTTCAAAATATTAGATCTAATCCTGACCTGTTTGGTGATGCTTCTTCAATGCTGGAGGTAGTAGATCATGTGGCACCTGATGAGTCACCGGACCCAAATCGTTACAAGATGTTACTTGGGGCTCTGCGAACATTAGACGAAAAAAATCCCCCAATTCTTGTCCCTGCATTTTATTTAAAGTTGCTTAGCCATGAAGGACTAGCGCCTGAATTGGGATTTTGTGTCAAATGTTTGGAGACAGAAAATCTTGTTTCAATATCTATTAGCGAGGGCGGAGTTTTTTGCAGTAAATGTCAAAGAGGGAAGAGCATTTCAGATACCTCCATTGCTGTAATGCGGGCGATTTTGGGAGGCGCATTGAACCAAGCACTCGAAGTTAAGGACGTAAAAATTATTTCTGAAATAGATCTAATTGCTTCTGAAGCTGTGGAGTTTCATTTAGAAAGAAAAATAAGATCACGAAGAGTTATGGATACTTAGAAAATAGTCCAAGATGAGCCCCAGTTGCCTAGTACGCTTCGATCATGAGTGTTAACAAAGAGGAACTTTTCGACAAGGTCGTAAACCTTTCAAAACGAAGAGGTTTTGTATTTCAGTCAGCAGAAATTTACGGCGGTTTTAGATCTACTTACGACTATGGACCTGTAGGGGTCTTGTTGCTGCGAAACGTGAAAGAGCAATGGTGGCGCTCTATGGTTCAGTTTCGTCAAGATGTGGTTGGTTTAGATGCAGCAATCCTTTCGCCGCCTTCTATATGGGAAGCATCGGGTCACTTAACAAATTTCACTGACCCTTTAGTCGATTGTCGCGAGTGTGGGTCGCGCTTTCGTCAGGACAAATTAGAAGATCCTGATAAGTGTCCAACTTGCGGAGCGAAAGCTTCTTTTACTGAAGCAAGACAATTCAATCTGATGTTCAAGACGAACGCAGGACCTGTAATTGATTCCGCCGCCGAAGTGTATTTGAGACCTGAGACCGCTCAGGGTATGTTCACCAATTTTACGAATGTTTTAAATACAAGTAGAAAAAAGCCACCTTTTGGTATTGCTCAAATAGGAAAGTCATTCCGAAATGAAATAACGCCTGGAAATTTTGTTTTTCGTACTAGAGAATTTGAACAGATGGAAATGGAATATTTTGTTCCGCCAGCAGATTCTGACAAATGGTTTGAATATTGGTGCAAGGAGAGAATGGATTGGTATTTGAACTTAGGCATGAAAGAAGACTCTCTGAGATTAAGAATCCATGACTCAGATGAACTAAGCCACTACTCGAGAGCAACCTCTGACATAGAGTTCTCTTTTCCATGGGGTTGGGATGAATTAGAAGGAATTGCAAATCGAACCGACTATGACTTAAACCAACACGCTCAAGCTTCTGGAAATAAACTCGAATACAACGATTCGGGTACAGGTGAAAGATATGTTCCGCATGTGATTGAACCCGCAGCTGGAGCTACTCGAACCGCAATGGCATTCTTGATGGATGCCTATGAAGAGGAAGATGTAAATGGTGAAGTTCGTAATGTCTTGAAGTTGGATCACCGTCTCTCTCCATACAAAGTTGCGGTTTTGCCTCTATCGAAAAAGGATGAACTGATTGAACCTTCAAAGGAAGTGTTGAATCTACTCCAACCGCATTGGATGTGTGATTACGACCAGACGCAAGCAATTGGTCGCCGTTACAGGCGTCAGGATGAAATAGGAACCCCTTATTGTGTAACAATTGATTTTGAAACTCTGGAAGACAAAGCGGTAACGGTGAGAGAACGAGATTCTATGCAACAAGATCGTGTTCCGATAAATGAACTGGTTCAACACTTATCGTCATACTTAATCCCATAGTCGTAATCATGGAAAATGAACACACACTTGACTGGTTAATAGCTTTAGTTGAGAATGCCAAGTCAATAAATACTGAAGAAGCGAAGAAAAACGCGGTGGCTTCAGTAGCAACTTCGCTAGTTGAGTCTTTGATGCATAATGCCGCTTCGACAGAACCTTCAACGGAATTGAAACTCTTCGGAAAGGGAATACCTGCAAGTCCTGGTGCGGCAACTGGAGTCGTTTGTTTCTCAAGCGACTCTGTTCTTGACGCTACTGATGAAGGGAAAAAGGTAATTCTCGTATGCCATGAAACAAGTCCTGCAGACGAGATAGGAATGAGAATGGCAGAAGGAATAGTCACCGTCAGGGGTGGAATGGCAAGTCACGCTGCTGTAGTGGCGAGAGGTTGGGGTATCCCCGCTGTGGTAGGAGTTTCTGATCTAGAAATTTCAGAAACAGAAATCAAAATCGGTGAAAATAGATTAGAAGAAGGAGCGTATATTTCTCTGGATGGGAGTACAGGAGAAGTATTTTCTGGAGAGATGAAGCTGCGGGAATCAAGTGAAGAAATTCCAGAACTTAAAATACTCTTGGATTGGGCGGATGAGATTCGCTCAGAACATATAAAGGTTAGAGCTAATTCAGACACCCGAGAAGATACAGAGCGGGCACTTTCGTTTGGGGCTGAGGGTATCGGTCTTTGTCGCACAGAACATATGTTTATGGGGGACCGCTTGCCATTAATACAACGTTTCATTCTGGCCGGCGAAGAAAGTGAAGAGGAAAAAGAAAGTCTGAATGAATTGATGAATGCTCAACGTTTAGACCTCAGTGAGGTTATTTCTGCTATGGCACCGAATCCGGTAACCGTAAGACTCTTAGATGCACCTCTTCATGAATTTTTAGGAGAGGAAACACCGGATGAGTGGTTAGAACATAACCCCATGCTGGGAACTCGAGGAGTAAGACTGGCGATACTTAGAGAACAGTTGTACAGGATGCAGACTCGAGCGTTGATAGGTGCAATATCAGACGTTAGGGAAATGGGTAAAAAACCTAATGTTGACATTATGGTCCCACTCGTTTCAGAAGTCAGTGAACTTGATTTAGTTAGATCTTGGATTGAGGAAGAGGTGGCTTCTGTGGAGGAGGAATTACGGCCAAGTATAGGAACCATGATTGAAACTCCTCGTGCTGCTATAACTGCAGAGCAAATAGCAAAAAGTGCGGATTTTTTCTCTTTCGGAACGAATGACCTAACTCAGTTGGTTTTTGGATTCAGCCGTGATGATATTGAAAGTCGAGTAATAGGCATGTATGTAAATGAAGGAATTCTTTCTGCTAACCCTTTTGAAACACTGGACGTATTAGGCGTTGGTGATGTTATAAAACAAGCAATTAGTAAAGGTAGAAAAGCAAACCCAGGGCTTGAAATAGGAGTATGTGGAGAACACGGTGGGGACCCTACGTCTATTCAATTCCTTTTTCAGGCAGGTGTTAACTATATTTCTTGCTCGCCTTTTCGTATACCTATAGCCAGATTGGCGGCTGCACAGGCAGTGCTTTCTTCGTCTAACTGACAACGTTGCTTAGCAACTTGCTCTCACACGCTGCTAAGTTTCGACTATGGGAATTGTGGATGATGACATTCGTAGAGTCCGCGAAGAGTCTGACATAATACGCCTCATTACACAGCACACTCAGTTGAAAAAAGTAGGTCGTTCATGGAAGGGTCTTTGTCCGTTTCATAATGAAAAAACCCCCTCATTTACCGTAAATCAAGAAACTGGAAGATATTACTGTTTTGGCTGCCAGGCAACAGGTGACTCAATTGAGTTTTTACGCGAAATTGACAATCTTGATTTCGTAGCTGCTGTTGAAATGCTTGCGGCGCAAAATGGAATACCGATCAGGTATACCGACAAAAATGAAAGTAAATCACGTAACCGCAGAAAAGAATTAATCAAACTAGTAGCTGAAGCTGTTGATTTTTACAATAAAAAATTAATTGACATGGACAACCCTGAAGCGAGGCCAGCCCGTGAATACCTCAAACAAAGAGGGTTGGGCGGGGATATAGCTGAAAAGTTTTCTATTGGTTGGGCACCAGACTCATGGGATTCTCTCTCTAAACATCTTTCAATTTCAAATAAAGATTTAGTTGCCTCTGGATTAGGTGGGATTAACAAAAATGGCGGTCAATACGACTTTTTTAGAAATCGAATACTATTTCCAATTTTTTCGGAACAGGGAGATCCGATTGCATTTGGCGGGAGGAAGCTTCCAGATGGGGAAGGCCCTAAATATAAAAATACTTCTGACGGAGCTGAAATCTACTCAAAGAGCCAGATTTTGTATGGCCTAAATTGGGCGAAGGAAGAAGCGGGAAGGGTTGATGAATTGGTTGTTTGTGAGGGTTATACAGATGTCATCGGTTGTCACGAAGCGGGAATTTCCAGAGCTATTGCAACATGTGGAACTGCATTAACTAAGGAACACGTAAGAAAAATGTCGCGATTCGCTAAAAAAGTGATTTTGGCATTTGACGCTGATAACGCCGGTCAATCTGCCGCCGAGAAAGTCTATGAATGGGAATCTGAGTTCGACCTACTTTTTAAAGTTGCCGATCTACCCAAAGGGCAAGACCCGGGGGACCTCGCATTTTCAGACCCTGATGAACTCAATCGGATAGTAGAAAGTGCAAAACCTCATATGCAGTTTCGAGTAGACAGAGTTTTAGAGAAGGGGGATTTCGAGACTAAGGAAGGTAGAGCAAAAGCCGCTATTGATGCCATGAAAGTTATTGTCCAACATCCAGATGAACTTATTCGTGATCAATACATAGTTCAAATAGCTGACAAATGTTTAATAAGCGCAGACGAGATTAGGCGACGAGCTTCGCAAGAAAATTTTAAAACTGAGGAAAGTATTACAGTTGGAGAAGTCGTTCCTGTGAAAATGGAAAGGTTAACCATTGAATTCCAGGCTCTTCGAATGCTTATCCATAAGCCTGAAGAAGTGACGGAGTGGTTGCACCCTGTCTTGTTGTCAGATCCATTAGCAGAGAGCGTTTATGGGACTTTAATAAGTTCAACAGATCTACATGAAGCCAGCCAGTTTCTTGAAGGGGAAGAATCTGACCTTGTTGGGCGATTGTCAGTACAGGACTCTGAAGAGGATGAACCACTTGGCGTGTTTTCGCGACTTCTCTCATTGGCAGCTGAACGACAAGCGGTTGAGCTCGAGTCTTTAGCTCGCCAGTCAGGTGAGCTTTCAGAGTATCAAGCGGACATTTCCTATTTGAGACGAACTGTGATGGAACTAAATGAAGAAGGAATTCACCAGATTGAGGAAGGAATCGAGTTGCGCTCCTGGCTTATAGCAAAATCAGAAGCTTGAAATAAAAAGTATTCTGTGAAGATTTACTATTTAGTCCTCAAATAGCAACAGGTATGGTTAACTGACTGGTATTATTTCATTCTCCTTCCGGGGTAGCTCAGTTGGCAGAGCATCGGACTGTTAATCCGCTGGTCGTGGGTTCGAGCCCCACCCCCGGAGCTGAATAACTTGTATATGGATTAACGGTTCTACTTTCAGTGGCGGCCCTACAGGAAAGAATTTCTATGAGTGATGAGGTCAAGGGAAGAGGGCAGATAGGTGAATTAATTGCCCAAGTTTTCGAACGTTACGAAAATGAAAAAATTAAAAGTGAAGATGAGTTTAAAGAGAGTGATCCTTTCATACAGACATGAAGAACTTCACTTAGGTTTACCTAGTACATAAAATAAAACATCACTTCGGGTGTTCAAATAGGTGTGAAGCTTTTTCTCTCCAATTATTCGACTCACGGATATCTGTAAGCAAATCGTTAAGTTCGTGGTAAGCAATTTTCAAAGGCTTAAAAGTTTTAATGTTCTTTGTCAGCCCGTATTTAATTTTCCTTACTTCGGGTTCAAAAGTTCCAAAAATTTTGTCCCAGGTAATGAAAATACCTGCATAGTTTTTATCTATGTACTGAGGGTTCGAGCCGTGGTGAACTCTGTGATGTGAAGGGGTATTGAATATGTTTTCTATCGGTTTTGAAAGTCTTCCAATGGTCTCAGTGTGGATCCAATACTGGTAAAGCAAATTTAATTGTCCTGCTTTCATAACTTGTTCAACGGGAATTCCTAGAAGAGGTAGGGGCATGTGAACCCATGAAACTAAAAATCCTGACCATGGTTGTCTAAGTGCAGTCGAAAGGTTGTAGTGCTCGCTTGAATGGTGCGTTACATGATTAGCCCAGAAAATCCTTCGTTCGTGTTGAAGTCGGTGACTCCAGTAGTAGAAGAAATCCCATCCGATCATCGCAAGTAAAAAAGAAAGCTTCCGACTTCTAAAATTTAAAATTCTATGAGAGAAAAGATATTTGTAAATTTTTACTAAGAACAGAGAGAAAAGAGTATTAATTGTAATATTTCCAGCAAGCATCTTGAGGCTCGCTTTTGTATCGTTTGCTTCGTACCCAACAGGAACTAATGGGTCTGGATTTGGATTCGCCCCAGAAATTTCTTCTTCCGAAGCTAGGTCCATGTCACCCGATTCACGCAAATTGGGCCTGTTCTGAAGTGTTCTCGATTCGGCGATCATGGTCACGGCAAACAGGGGGAGTGACAATGCATCTATCAAGTCAAATTTTATAATGTTTGTTTTTTTCATCAGTGTTCAGTTTAAACGCGAATATTTCTCCAACTGAACCGAGACCCTAAAAGATGTCCGCCTGGCATAACGACAGTAAGAGTAAGGAAGAAAGCCAGTAAAGGGCCTAGATTGAACCAGTTGACAAAAGCATTAATAGCCAGTAATCGCAAAAACATCAAAGCTCCTAGAGCAAGGTGCACCCCTGCGAGTCTCCTAATTCGGTCAGTTAAAGTTCTTACCGGTCGTCCAGCAAAGGTCCAAAGGTCATGAAGAAGGATCGTGAATAGGATTCCACCTTCGCCCGCTAGGGCAGCTGACCTAGTTAAGTTCCAGTTGTTTAAATCAAACAACCAAACGAAAATTGCTGCATCCAAAATCAAAGCACCCGCTGTAACAAAAAGATATCTAACAAGGGCACGGCTTCTCAATGGTTGTATTCGCAATCTCAACAAATGTCGCAGATAAGAAATGTAGTGGCTTACTGCTACTTTCGATTTTCCGGATGACCGTTCAAGAAAGACATAAGGAACTTCTTGAATTTTGTTTGTCTGGGAACGAGCGAGGATCTCTAAAAGTATTTTATAACCGACGGGATCGAGTTCAGTTTCAGTGATTACTGACCTTTTGACAATAAAATATCCACTCATCGGATCGTTGATTGTTCCTATTGCTCCAGGCAGAAGTAATTGGCCAAGTGTTTGAGCCCCTCTGGAAAGCAGTCTGCGTGAAAAAGACCATTTTTTTATTCCGCCATGAGGTAAATACCTGCTGGCAATTGCAACCTCTTGATCGTTATCGTTAAAAGCATTAAATAGGTCTTTTATGACTTCTGTTGGGTGTTGTCCGTCACCGTCCATCACCCCTAAAAGGCGACCGTTCGAATGGTGCCATCCGCATATGACCGCTGTGGCTAGACCTTTCGTGCCGATTCTTCGTATTACAGTAAGTTCAGGCAGGTCTTCTGTTAGTTCAGCTGCGATTCTCCAAGTCTCATCAGGGCTGTCATCATCAACTAAAATTATTTCAAAGTTAATTTGAAGTTCTTTCAGAGAAGAATGAAGTGAATTTAAAATATTTGAAATTCCAAAAGACTCGTTAAAGGTCGGGATGACGACGCTGAGCTCCACATCTGACGTTGTCTTTTCTGGAACTTCCATCGCATCTAAGTCTTTAACCTCTATTAGGCGTTCGAAATCCACTAAAACTCCTGTATTTGGCTATTAGTCATAAAAATAATCGTACTTGCTTGCTCAGAACTAAGGCAGTTGGCGATTGTTTTGTAATACTGCATTGGGCCGGTAGCTCAGTGGTTAGAGCAGACGACTCATAATCGTCCGGTCGCGGGTTCGATCCCCGCTCGGCCCACTTATGAAAGCAGCATTAATAACTGAAAGGGAAACGGTTAGTTTTCTTGACTTCGATGATCCTGAACCGGAATCAGACCAAGTTGTGGTTGACATTGCTCTGTGCGGTATTTGTGGAACTGATATTCATGGGTTTAATACACCAGGGCCCATGCGAGCATCGATTTGCGGACACGAATGGACTGGGACTGTTAGCAAAACGGGAAATGATGTGACAAGGATCAAAGAAGGAGACCGTGTTGTGGTAGGGGTGCCACCTTCATGCGGTTCATGCGCTTCTTGCCTAGCCGGTCAAATGGATAAATGCAAGACAGTACTCGAAGCGGTAGTCGCAGCAGGCCGTTTTGACACTCCTCACGGCGGATTTGCTCCAAGGATTGCTGTTAACCACTGGAGAACAGTTATTGCCAACTCAAGTCTTAGTGATGTTCAAGCCGCCCAAATAGAACCCACTACCATCTGTTTTCATGCTGTCCGCTCCACACCACCTAAACTTGGTGATGTGGTAGTAATCCAAGGGGCGGGACCAATTGGGTTAACAACGCTTCAATGGGCTCGAGTTGCTGGAGCAGGGACTTTAATATCTGTGGAGCCTGACCCACTTCGCAGAGAGATCGCTTCAGGCCTCGGAGCTGATTACACAGTTGAAGCAGGTGAAAATGCTGAGGAGTTAATAAAAGATATTACTGCAGGGCTTGGGGCGGATGTTGTGTATGAGTGCGCTGGCGTTCCACCCGCACTTCAGAGTGCAGTTGATTTGGCAAGAAGAGGCGGAGTTGTCTCTTTGATAGGTCTCGCAGCTTCGGATGCTCTCACCAAACCAGGCGAGTGGCTTCGTAAGGAAATAAACGTGTTTGCATCACTTGGTTACACTCATGAAGAATTTGAAATGTCCATGTCGTATGTAGCAGACAGCAAAATTGACTTAGATGCTATTCATACCGGAACTGTTCCTTTGTCGGAGATAGGTGAAGCTTTTTCTGACCTTTCAGGAGGTGCTTCCGGAGAGCTGAAAATTTTAGTAGATCCTCGCTGAGATCAGATCCATTCTCCAACTTTCCATCCAGCAATTGAACCTGCTGGCACTAGTATCGCGAAAGCCCACCATTCTTCGACTAATCCGCCGGCTATTATTGCTCCTGCTATTGAGAATATTGCCCCAAAAAATAATGGTGCAATTGTTGATTTGCTCATATTGATTCCATCCTTAAAAGTGACAATACAAGGTTAATTCCTTTGGATCATGGATGATTTTTAAAATCAGTGATTACACATGCTGCTTTCAAAATCGATCCTAAAAAATTTCCATAACCACTCGACGTGTCGTTTATTAGAAAAAATAATGACAATTCTCACTCTTCGACATAATTTGACCACAGAGAGTAATAAAATGATTGATATTGCTGACAGGAAGATGGTAGATGGAAAAGGATTTAGAAGATAAAGACAAGGCATATCGAAGCTTTGTGGGAGAGAGAATCCGTTCTATACGTAAACAGAAACGTCTGTCATTGCAAGAGGTGGAAGCAAGGTCGGAGGCTGAATTCAAAGCGTCAGTTCTAGGTGCCTATGAAAGGGCGGAAAGGGACATCTCTGTACCGCGCCTTCAGAGACTTGCAAATTTTTACAATGTGCCCGTCGATCAACTACTACCTAGTGAAGATTTATTAAATGAACTGGACGCGAATTTTTACTCTCAGTCAGATGTTGATACAAGTGAACGAAGCATCGTTATAGATTTGACGAAGCTGAGTGAATCTAAAGCTTCTGAAGCTGCAGTGATAGACCGTTACTTGAAAATTATTCAAGTTAAAAGGCAAGATTTCAACGGTCGAGTATTGACTATTAGACGTGACGATTTGCAGGCACTGGCAGCAATAATAGGGACCACAGTGGAGGATGCTCCTCAACGTCTTGTAGAGCTAAATTTACTTCGCGATGCGATTTAAGACTAAGACCTCAGATCCCAGCAGATAGTCTTAATCATCATGAGTGTTTTATCGCGTGTTCTTCGAAGTGGTGAGGGTAAAAAACTCAAAGCCATTGAGTCACTTGTTCCTGATATAAATTCTCTCGAGCCTGAAATAGAGAAATTGTCAGATCATGCACTCCAAGCTAAGACTGATGAGTTTAAACAAAGACTGGAGAGGGGCGAAGATCTAAACGATTTACTAGTTGAAGCTTTTGCTGTTGTTAGAGAAGCAGCGCGTCGTGTAATCGGGCAAAGACATTATGACGTTCAGATGATGGGAGGTATAGCACTTCATCTCGGATGGGTCGCGGAAATGAGAACGGGTGAGGGTAAAACTCTCGTGTCGACCCTTGCGGCATATTTAAATGGCTTGACAGGTAAAGGGGTGCATCTTTGCACTGTTAATGATTATCTAGCTACTAGAGATAGTGAGTGGATGGGGCAACTCCATAAATGGCTTGGACTGTCTGTTGGACTAGTCGTACCTTCTGTAACTGACCGGATTGAAAAGAGACAGGCTTATTTGTCAGACATAACCTACGGAACAAATAATGAACTCGGGTTTGACTATCTGCGAGACAATATGGCTTTAGATAAGGACGAACTCAGTCAACGAGGTCATGCTTTTTGCATTGTCGATGAGGTGGACTCAATCCTTATCGATGAGGCCAGGACACCGTTGATAATCAGCGGTAAGGCTAGCGACGCTTTGGAGCTTTACCAAAAATTTTCCACTGTAGTTAGAAATCTGAAACGCGATAAACATTATGACGTCGACGAAGAAAAGCGTATTATCGCCCCTACAGAAGAAGGCGTTAAGGCAGTTGAAAATGCCCTAGGGGTCGAAAACCTTTACGATCAGGTTTCATCCAATCTGGTGCATCAACTACATGCTGCAATTAAGGCAAAGGAGCTTTATCAAAAAGATCGTGACTATATCGTGACCGATGGTGAAGTCAGAATCGTAGATGAATTTACGGGACGTGTTTTAGAGGGGCGGAGATGGTCAGATGGAATACATCAAGCTGTCGAAGCAAAGGAGAAGGTTTCTGTAAAGGAAGAAAATCAGACTCTCGCAACAATTACCTTGCAAAATTATTTCCGTATGTATGAAAAACTTTCAGGCATGACTGGAACAGCTTCAACTGAAGCGGCTGAGTTGTCAGGTATTTACGGCTTGCAGGTAGTAACAATTCCAACGCATAAGCCAATGGTTAGGGATGATCGCCCCGACCTTGTGTATAAGACAGAGTCAGGGAAATTTCAGGCTTTAGTTAGTGACATAGTTGAAAGACAATCAAAAGGTCAACCCGTACTTGTGGGAACTATTTCAGTTGAAAAATCAGAGAAAATCTCACGTGAGCTTGAGAAACGAGGTATCAACCACGAAGTTTTGAACGCAAAGCAGCACTTTCGCGAAGCAGACATAGTTTCACAAGCTGGACGACCAGGCGCCGTCACAGTAGCTACGAATATGGCAGGAAGAGGCGTAGACATAATGCTTGGAGGTAATCCATCGACAGCGGGAGAAAAAGTCCTTGAAAGTGGAGGTCTATATGTTTTGGGTACCGAACGACATGAGAGTCGAAGAATTGATAATCAGCTGAGAGGGCGTAGTGGCCGACAAGGGGATGTGGGAGAGAGTCGTTTTTACTTGTCGCTTGAGGACGAACTCATGAGACTTTTCGCATCGGGGGCTCTTAAAAATGTAATGGACAAAACTCTTCCTGAAGATGTGCCAATTGAATCGAAAATGGTCTCCAAAGCTATAGAGCGCGCCCAAACCACGGTAGAGCAAAAAAATGCTGAAGCTAGAAAGAATGTTCTCAAGTATGACGAAGTCATGAATGAACAGCGGAAAGTAATCTACAGGAGACGAAATGAAATTTTAAATGGCGCTAACCTCAGAGATTCTGTACTAGAGGCGATAGGTGGAGTTGTCGCTGAGATAATTGAAACATTTTGTTCTGAAGAGTTGCCTGAAGAATGGGATTTAACTGGATTATTGAATGAAGTGAATGGATACTGGCCAAACAGTATTACTTCGGGGGATTTTGACTCGATTCAAAATATTTCACAGCTTGAAGAATTTCTTACAGAAAGTGCACTTGAAGCTTTCGAATCAAGGGAAAAAGACTTGGGTCTGGAAACTTTACGTGAAGTTGAACGTCAGGTCATGTTAAGAATAATTGACCAAAGGTGGAGAGAGCATCTTTATGAAATGGATCACTTGCGTGACGGTATTCATTTACGTGCAATGGCACAAAAAGACCCAACTACTGAATGGCAAAGGGAAGGTTTTGAACTCTTTCAACAGCTAACAGAACTCCTACAAAGAGATTTAGTCCGTTACATTATGCGAGTTCAATTGTCATCTTCTGAAAACGAAGACAGAAAACCTGAAGAGGTGACTACAAGTGGTCCTGAAGGTCCTGTGACAGGAGCGGCAGCTGTGGCGATGGCAGCAGGAGCTCCAACTGAAGTAAAAGAAAGCAGAAATGTAATAACTGAACAGAAAATTAAGGATGAAAAAGAGTCAACTCCTAGGAATTCGCCTTGCCACTGTGGATCTGGACGTAAATTCAAACATTGTCACGGCCGTTGATATCAGAGTCGATCATTGGAATTGACCATTACCTCTTTTAGGAGAAATAATTATAAATGAATGATTTTTCGGAAGAAATTCTTCTTCTCCGTCAACGTCTCAGTGAAGCAGAGAAATATCTAAAGGTCGACGAACTGAAAGATCGCAAGTTTTCCTTAGAGAAGGAGTCCTCTGACCCTGACCTTTGGAACGACCAGGATAAAGGCCGTCAGGTGCAGACTGACCTAGCAAGAGTAGTTGAGGATTTAGAACGTTATTCGACTTTAGAAAATCGAATAGAAGACGCTGAGACTTTAATTGAAATGGCGACAGAGGAAAAAGATCAAAGTTTGGATCATGAGATTGAAAGATTGATATCTGAAACTGTAATTGACTTTGACGCGCTGGAGGTTCAAAGTCTTCTTTCTGGAGAGTATGACGCTGAAGATGCAGTCTGCCAGATTCAATCAGGGGCTGGTGGTACTGATGCACAGGATTGGGCTGAAATGCTACTGCGAATGTATACGAGATGGGCTGAAAATAAGGGCTTAAAAATAGAATTAGATTCAGTATCGCCTGGTACTGAAGCAGGAATCAGTTCAGCTGAATTCATTGTTCGAGGACGCCATTCATTTGGTTTCCTCCAAAGTGAAAGAGGTGTTCATAGACTGGTGCGCATTTCGCCATTTAATAAGGAATCTAAAAGGCATACAGCCTTTGCATCTTTTCAAGTAGTTCCTTTTTTCGAAAAAGTTACCGAGCAGATAGATATTGATGAAACGGAATTACGTATTGATACTTATAGATCTTCAGGAGCGGGAGGTCAGCACGTAAACGTAACCGATTCTGCCGTAAGAATAACTCACATACCCACTGGAATAGTTACTTCCTGTCAAAACGAGAGAAGTCAGCATCAGAATCGTGATAAAGCGATGCAAATGCTAGCGGCTAAACTGCTTGATCTTGAGAGACAGCGTCGCGATGAGCAAATTGCTGAAATAAGTGGAGAGCAATCCAATGTTGATTTTGGCAGCCAGATACGGTCATATGTACTACAGCCTTATCAAATGGCGAAAGATTTGAGGACAGATTTTGAAATTGGTGATGTTTCGCGAGTGCTTGACGGTGATCTGGACGGATTTATTGAGGCTTATTTACGTTGGAACAGAGCGAGATAAATGAAGGAAGAGACGCCAATGAAATGTATTCTTCCTCCCTTTCTGGTACCTTCTCCGCAGTGCAGAAAGTTATTTTTATGAGACATTTATTGACTGAAAGAGATAATCATCTTCAGTTTCTTTATGGAGAGCACGTGATGAGGGGTCAAAATGATTCGATTTGAAACTGTCACGAAGACCTATAAGGGGGAAGTGGTAGCTCTACGTGAAGCATCTGCAGAAATCCAAAGAGGTGAGTTCGTATTTTTGGTGGGCCCTTCAGGTTCAGGTAAGTCGACTTTTATAAGGCTAATAAACAGAGAAGAAGTCCCAGACGCAGGAAAAATATTAGTAGCTGGAAAAGACGTCAGCTCACTTAGTTCATGGAAAGTGCCCTACTTGCGTCGCAATATCGGTTATGTGTTTCAGGATTACAAACTTTTACCAAAAAAGACTGTTACAGAAAATGTTGCTTTTGCACTAGAGGTCATAGGTCGACCTAGGCCAATTATTAAACGTCAAGTTCCCGCAATTCTAGAACTCGTTGGTCTTTCAAGAAAAGCTGACCGACTTCCGGAAGAACTTTCAGGTGGTGAGCAGCAAAGGGTTTCAATTGCGAGAGCTTTCGTGAATAGACCGCTAATACTGTTAGCTGATGAACCAACTGGAAATCTTGACCCAGCAACTTCTGTGGGCATCATGAGGCTTTTGGACAGAATAAACCGAAGTGGAACTACTGTTGTTATGGCCACTCATGACCGTGGCATTGTGGACACAATGAGACGTCGAGTAATTGAGTTGGATAGAGGAATACTCGTTCGTGATGAATCGCGCGGAGTGTACGAATGAAAATATGTTTCATGATTAGAGGGTTACGCTGAGATGATTTTTCGATTCTGGTATTTCATACGCGAAACTTTTGTGAGTCTTTGGCGCAATCTCAGCTTAACTCTTGCTGCTATTTTAACTGTGGCTATTTCTTTAGCATTAGTAGGTTCGTCTCTACTTATAAGGGAAGGTGCTAATCAGGCAACAGCACAATTCCAAGAAGGAGTCGAATTTATTGTCTTCATGAATGCGGACGCATTGGAAAACCAAAATGAAGCAATCCGAAAGGTTCTTGATACAAGCCCTGCAATAAATGAATATGTCTATGTTGACAAATTTGCAGCTTATGAAGAGTTCCGCGAGCTTTTTGTCGATAAGCCTGAATTGGTGGAGAGCGTAACTCCTGAAATAATGCCCCCCTCTTATAGGATTGTTCCAAGTGACCCGGATGCAGACAATGTCACGGAATTAGCAAGACAATTCTCAGAACAACCCGGTGTTAAAGAGGTTGCAACTGCGACAGAAGCAATTCGGCAAATAGAAGATTTTTCAACAAGGGTCAGTCAAGCTCTTTTACTAGCGGCAATAGTTCTTGTAGCGGTCTCTGCGGTGCTTATCTTAAACACAGTTTTCACAGCGATCTCAGGTCGTAAAACCGAAATAGAAGTCATGAAACTTGTAGGTGCAACAAATTGGTTCATACGAATACCATTCATGTTGGAGGGAACCATACATGGATTAATGGGGGCGGGACTCGCAGTTCCAGCCTTGTTTGTTGTCGACAGTAAGGTTCTTGCATACTTCCAAGAATCAGAAGCAGTTCCTCTTTTCAGGGGATTCGCAGTCCCAGACGGATTTGTATGGAATACCAGTATTTGGATACTTGTTATCGGAGCAGCGATTGGAATGATCGGCTCGGCCTTTGCTGTGACTAGATATTTGGATGTCTGATCTTTGTCGTCGGAAGTCAACTATCAAATAACTGATGTAGAGCCACCTGATACCGGTCAAATAATCGAAACCTCTCTAGAAGGCCGGGATTTGGTTTTATGGAGGACAGAAAGAGGTGAATTGTGCGCCATGGAAGCACGATGTCCACATCAATGGACACATCTTGCTTATGAAGGTGCAGTTGTTGGAGAGGAAATTATTTGTACAACTCATTTCTGGCGGTTTTCAACAACAGGCGAGGGATGCAAAGAAAATATAAAAGGTAGGCGTGATCCAAAGGGGAATATTGAGGTGATCCCTTGCTACGAGAAAGATGGCAAAATTTGGATAGCAAAAGACTGAGGAGGAGAGTGAATGGGTAAAGATCTTGATCAAGAAAAATTATTAAAATACTCGTTAGACACATGGCTGTTCAAGCAAGGTGAAATGGTATCCCTGATCATACATCTTGGACATCGTTTAGGTCTTTATGAAGCGATGGATGGAATTGGAAGTACCACGGCAGGAGAATTATCTAAGTCCACAGAATGTCATGAGAGGTGGGTATTGGAATGGCTTCGTTGTAACGCTGCCGCAGGTCTAGTCAAAACTTCTGATGGGAGCAATTTTCTACTAGAACCAGAAGCTGCTGCGGTTTTAGCGCAATCAGACAAACCCACTTATGCAGCTGCAGTGTTTGCAAATCTCAAACCAATTGAAGTTGTAGATGGAATAGCTGAAGCCTTCAAGACAGGAATTGGGCTTAGCTACGACGGCCAAGGAGACGGTTCGGAACATGCAGTAGAAGCCATGTGTGGACCAATGTCAAAAGCACTTCTCGTATCGCAAGTCTTGCCGTTATTAAAAGGCGTGGAAGAAAAAATGACAGAAGGGGCAAAAGTCATTGATGTGGGTTGCGGAACAGGACTAGCAATAGAGCTTTTAGCCGAAGTATTTCCAGCGTCAACGTTTATTGGGTATGACCCATCCACTAGAGCGATAGCAGTGGCGCGAGAAAGGTTTTCTTCATACACAAATGTGGAACTTTTCGATCTCGGAGCCGAGAGCATCCCTGATTCTGCAGATGCTGATTTCGTGATGACATTAGACTGTCTTCACGATATGCCAAGACCTGATATTGCACTTAAAGCAATCCATGGTGTTTTGAAAAAGGATGGAACTCTTTTAGTTAAAGAAATTAAATCTTCTGCTACGTGGGCTGACAATCTAAGAAATCCAGTCCTCGCATTAATGTATGCAACTTCGATTACAACCTGCTTATCTTCAGCAATGTCAGACGCAGACACACTGGGACTAGGGACTTTAGGTTTGAATCCGGAATTATTGTCAAGCATGATAAGAGAAGCTGGGTTTTCTTCTTTGCATCAACATGAAGTCGATGATCCAACAAATCTTTATTACGAAATTCGGCCTTAATTCGTGGAAATATTTTTCGGTGGAGCTACAGGAAGAATGCAACCCGAATAATTATTACCTTCGGCTTCTTTACTGATACTGCAGGGGAATTTGTATTCCATGTGTTGGATTTTTGAAGGTCGTGTCTGTTTTTCTAAAGTAAAAGAACCAAACGAAAACCCGGGGCTCTCAACGGGCCCAAGCGTCGACAAGGTTTCATGGATTTTACGGCGACTTGGATTAACACCAGCGTCGAAGAGAGTTCGGGCAATGTAGCGAGTTATCGAGCAGATTTTTAAGACCATTTTGCTTCTTCTCGGCTCAACTAAGTGTTGATCCAAATCGGAGACACGTAAGTATTCTTCTATACACATCTCTTCAAAAGGTGAAAACTGCCCCTCGAAGATTCTTTGATTCTCTACATACGGATATGAAAAAATTATAGTCCCGTCGTAGTATTCCGAT
>Ga0208764_10000023_pt1 | contig 73173 bp, 76 predicted proteins | sample ETNtaG_18_FD_185762 | JGI IMG/M metagenome (GOLD analysis project Ga0208764, IMG submission 185762) | Marine microbial and viral communities from oxygen minimum zone, Eastern Pacific Ocean - ETNP201302SV91 (SPAdes) (version 2) | ecosystem: Environmental > Aquatic > Marine > Oceanic ... | reverse complement strand
AATGTTTTTGTAATTAATGAAAATTTTTTACCTTCGTATATTTTTCTCTCCATATTATGTTAAAAATTTGTTTTCCTTTTAAGTTATCTAAAATTATATCTAAAAATTATGTCTAAAAATATGATTATTAATCCATAAATCTAAATATTATTTATATTTTAATTTAAAATTATGTCTGATTTTTTATTTTTATTTTACAAAAAATGTATGAAAAAATTTAGTTTTGGATATGGCATATCCAAGTTTTATCCAATAAAGATTATTATGAAAAAATTTGAATCCAATTTTAAATCTGATTATGCTATTGTACAAGGAAGTAAAATGTTTCTTGATCCAGGAGACTCCCTTGATTTATCCATTAATGGTGTTTATGGAGAATTAGATACAAAGATAATCCGGGAAGAAATTCATGAGGGTGATATTGTGATTGACGTAGGTGCAAATATTGGATATTATACATTAATTTTTGCACAATTGGTTGGCTCTTCTGGAAAAGTTTTTGCATTTGAACCTGAATCAAAAAATTTTGAAATTTTAAAAAAAAATATTGAAATAAATAATTATCCAAATATTGTTGCTGAACAAAAAATTGTATCTGATAAATCTGGTATCGTAAAATTATTTATTGCTGAACATGGTATTGTTGGACATAGAATTAATCAACAAAAAAGTTCTCAAAAATTTATTGAAGTAGAATCTATAATTTTAGATAATTATATAAAAAAATTAAATTTAGATAATAAAATTAATTTTATTAAAATTGATGTTGAAGGTTCAGAACCAAAAGTTTTAGAAGGTGCAAAAGAAATAATGCAAAAAAGTAATCAATTAAAGATTTTTACTGAATTTAATAGAGAAGCTGTTGAGGAGTATGGTATAGAACCAAAAGAAATGATTGATCTTTTTTATCGAAATGGTTTTAAGATTTATTTACCAAATTATAAGGAGAATAAAATTAATTTAACAAATGTAAATGAATTATTAACATCAAAAGAAACTTTACTTGAAAATATTAATTTACTTTGTAAAAAATAATATTTTAATTAAAATTTAGACTTTATATTATTTAATTAATAATTCTTCATACTAACTAACTATTTTTTAGAACTCAATCCTAATTTTTAATTTCATCATAATTAATTTTATATAATTTTACATGATATTGGTAACCAAAATTTTGAGAATCATAGATATTTTTTAAATAAGGATACTTTTCTTCATTATAAAATACATGAAATATATAATCTGGAATATTATGATTCTCGTCTATTAGTAAATGTGTTAAACCTTTTTCTTTACCAGAAATAATAAAATTCTCTAATGAAGTATGTTCTTTTATAGACAGTCGTTTTATCTCATATTCTTTTACCTGTTCACCAGTTGATAAAATAGGCCATCCATTGGCAATTTCTGCTTGTTTGATATATCTATCTACTAAAGATCCTCTGTTGATTCCCTCAATATTTACAACAATATCTTTAGCTACAGAAAATGCTTCATCATTATATTCGTAATCTAATTTTTTAAAGTCTAAAAATACTAATGAACTTATAATTATTCCTACAAATATTAAACCCACAATTAATTTTTCATTTTTAAAATTTCTTCCAATCCAATTCATCCCAAATAATGAAATTACACAAAATATCGGAAATAATGGATAAACATAACGAGTGTCTGGTGCTATTGACACTGAATACATTATTGGTATTGCTAGTACTGTTGGTACTAAAACTAGTAAATAATTTGGATATTTTAGTTGCTTAAAAATTGGAATTAATCCTATGGGAACAAAAATTATGAAAACTGGTATGAGTGACCATCCAAATAACTTGATACCATTTATCCAATTTGGACCATATGCAATATTTTCATTTTGTTCTACTGGTTCTTCTGGAATAACTATATTCTTTTCATTTTGTTCTACTGGTTCTCCAGCAATATTATTTTTAATTTCTCCAATAATACGGTCAATAATCATATCGCTTTGACAACATTCAACTCTATGAATTACTATTGGTGATAAAACAAGTAAAAAAACTGCCAAACATATTAAAAACATTATCAAATCTTTTCTTTTTTTTCTAAAACGTACAAGGTATGTTATTGAAAATGCAATGAACCAAAATTGGCCTTCTGGTCGAATAATTGTAGTCCATGCAAAAAATCCAAATGCTAAATAAATTATTTTTTTATTTAAGTTTAAGAAAAATAAAATTCCTAATGATATAGCTAAGATGTATAATGGTTCAGAAATACCTATAGTTGAATTAATTATAATTCTTGGCTCTAATGCAAAAATTGTAGCGCCAATCAAAGAATAGTAATTATTAAAAAATTTTTTACAAATATAAAAAATAGGAATAACTGTAATTCCTGATAAAATAATACTTATTGATCTTTGTAAATTACTATAGTCTATTAAATTTTCAGAATTATAACTCATGAAAAATAATGAAAGAAATTCTGGCCACCCACTTTGAGATAGTGAATAATTTGGAAAATGTCCTAAGGTGCTAATATCTAATGCGTACAAAAAATAACCATTAAAAGCATCTGCCTCAACTGGTACTCCATACGGAACATAATGAAATCTAATTAATAATCCAGTAATGCAAATGATAAGTAGAATTAGTACTGGTTTTTTTTCAAAACTAATATATTTTAATTTTTGATTTTGTTTAAAATAATTCTCTTCCAATAACTTTTATTAATAAAAAATGGTATTAAACTATCCCATTCATTCTTTTTAAATTTTGTAATATTTCTTGAATTGTAATAGATTCATCTACAAATAGATCCATTAAATTTAAAAAATTATTTATACAAAACATCTAATAAATTAGAATTTGGTTTAATTATAATGAATTGTAAAATATGTGATTCAGAAAAAACAAAAACATGGTTTGATGATAAAGACTATTTTACATGTCTTGATTGTGATTGTATTTTTAGATCAAGATTATCTACCATTCCTACCATTCCTACCATTCAAGATAACTTAAAAGAAAAATTAGGTGTTCCAATATCAAAAAGATTTTGGAGTATTGTCGCAAATCAATATGTAAAATATTTAAAAACAAAAACAGGTTTAAAATTTGAAACCGCATTTGATATAGGCTCAGCTTATGGACATTTTGTAAAAAAACTTGAAGAAAATGATATTGATGCAGTAGGTATTGAACAAGCGCAGAGAACTTATGATAAGCGAGTTACAAACAAAATTAAACTTGGTTTTTTTGACGAATCAACTAATCTTGATAAAAAATATGATCTAATATGTTTGACTCAAATGATTTACTACTTGAATGATCCAATATCTGTTCTTAATAATGCTAAAAAATTTCTTAACGATGATGGATTTATTTTTATTGCAACCTATTCTGTAATCTCGCCTTTTTTTAGAAAATATCCAAAAGTAATGCAGGGTGATGTAAATATTATGTTAAGTAAAAAGAATTTTGAGAATTTATCTGGATTTAAGATTATTGATTTTACAAATTTCAGATCAGATCTTTTTCTTGAAAGAAGAAAACAATCAAACGTATTTAATGAAATAAAAAATTATGTCAAGTTTCATTTTAAACAATCTTTTACAGAATTTGAACAGGGTCAAATATCATTCATCTTACTTCAAATTTCAGATTAATGTATTACTGTGCTCTAAATTTTATGATAACTAAAATCTATTTAAATTAATTTTTTCTTTATTTGTAATCTTTTTATTATAAAATAAAAAATAACCTCTGCAGAATCTGCTAGGACCATACTTAATGCTATTCCATTTATGCCAAACATATTGCCAAGAATAATTATTGATGAAACCATTACTACAATAAATATTGTATTACCAACAAGAACTATTCTAATTTTCTCATCTCCTAGAAATTCTGACATAAATATCATGGCTATTGTAAATGGTATAATTGAAATACTAAAAATCTGAATTACCTCAACTACATCAATATAATTTGGAAAAATATGTGGTATGATTATGGGTGCTAAAACTATACCCATAATTGCAATTCCTACTGCAGATAAAATCACTAATCGTTTTAATTTTTTATTTGGTGTTCCACCAGCGTCATGTGGTAAAATATAACTAAATACAATTATCGGTAACATGTTCATGATACCGAGTAATTGAAAACCTAACTGATAATTACCTAGTATCGTAAATCCTACCATCTGGCCGATTACGATTTTATCAATTGAGCCCTTAAATGCTAACGAAATATTTAGAATAAAACTTTCTATGTAAGACTTCCATCTAGGTCTTAATAGAGAGAAATCAATAACTGTTTTTTTGAATGTGTGATATATTCGGATTAGATAAGGAAATAATGATAAACCTATTCCAAGAATTATTCCATCTGTTCCTATGATATGATATAATCCAATTGATAATCCGACCATCAAAATTTTGCTAGTTATCAGGTATTTTGGATGAGAATTGTATTGTTTTGCAGCTAGAATCTCTGTACTTGCAAGTCCAACAAAAATCATTCCAATGACATAGATACTTAAACTGAGATTGGAAAAAATGAAAAAAAGTGTTACAAATGCGATCAATCCTACTATAATTGAAATTATATTTACAGTTGATTCTAATTGTATTTTTTTTGGAACATAGACTGACAACATATTGGTTGATCCAAGTAAAGAAACAGTTGCCACTATACTTCCAATTGATATAAAGTACGTTATCTGACCGTATTGCTCAGCACCTAGTAATGCTGCGAGATAGAGCCAAAATAATGCAGAAATTATGGTACCAGTAATGTCTGTGAGACCAATTATGCCCAGCCCTCTTAATCCACTCGTAATATTTTTGATTTCATTCCATTTGTTAGTCATAACTTACTCTAAAATATCAAAAAATATGTTATCTATTTTTTCCTTCTCTTACTACGTTTACTAATGAATACAAAATTATTGATGTCATTAAAAACATCATTGCTACTATAGTTGCTCCTATTCCAACAAGTGTTATGTTTGTAATAACTGAACCATATTCAGTGTAAATTTGAATTGCCCATATGATAAAAATGAATCCTGTTAGCAAGAAAACCAAACCTGGAATGCCATAAAATTTGAGAGGATGTTCAATCGATATGAATTTCATTGTACTTAGCATTACTGATATGCCGTGAGACATAGGATTGTGAGTTGATGTTTTTCCTTCATATAGGATAGTTATTGGGACTTCTATTACTCTTAATGATTTTTTATTTGCTTTTATTAAAATTTCAGTAGATATACCCATTCCATTATCAGAAGGAATAATTTCTTGAAGGGCCTTTTTATTATATGCTCTAAAACCACTTTGGGAATCTGTAATTTTTTTCTTTGTTGTAATATTTGACATTTTTGTAATTGCATTAATTCCCAATTTTCTATATGCTGGAATTTTTATTTTTTTATCTAAAAATCGGGACCCAATTACAATATCTGCATTATTATGTTCTATTGGTTCTAATACTTTGTTAATATCTTCTATACGATGTTGACCATCTGCATCAAAAGTAATTAGTACATCTGCATCAAGTTCACGTGCTTTGGAAAATAAACTTTTGATAGCAGCACCATATCCTAAATTTTTTGGATGATTTATCACTATGGCGCCCATTTTATTAGATATATCACTTGTTAAATCAGTTGAACCATCATTACATACAATTATTTTATTAGCAATATTTTGTAATTTTACAATTATTTTTGCAATATTTTTTTCTTCATTATATGCTGGGATACCAATTACTACTTGCATTTTCTAGTCACATTTTCTTATTTTCAACCAATTAATCCTTTTCCTCTAATTTCTACTAGCTTATTTTGATTAATTTTCATAAAATTTCTAATTCCTAACTTCATCTTGTCTGACTCCGTAAATAAACCCACAATATCTTATCTCATGACGCCTTTGAGAAATTAATTCTGATTTGCTTTTATTGGTATTTTCTTTTATTGTTTTGGACTGATTTTTTTTCTGGAAAAATTGAAAAAAAGTATTTATCACATCTGTTGCAATTGGATTTGAGATTGTAGTTTTAAACCCACATTTTTCTAATTTTTCTCTAAGATCGATATAACCTGAATGATATTCTATTTGAATATGACTGAATCTTTGTAATGCCATATCCGGCGTGTGCAAAATAGAATCATATTCACATCCCTCACAATCTATTTTTAAAATAGATCCGTTTGGAACATCATATTTTTTTATAATTTCTTCAATGGTAAGTAATGGAATGATTTTACCTTTAGATGAATCTTTGAGCTGACTTTCTATATTACTTTCATAATCTGGATTAATAATTATTTCACCAATTTTTGAAGAACAACCTGCTAAGATCATTTTTATTTTATCAGAAAATCCGTTTGATACAATATTTTTTACTCCTAACTCATAGTTTTTTGGAAAAGGTTCAATACCTATTACTCTATTTGCTCCATGTAATGCAAAATAAATTGGTGTGTCTCCAATGTTAGCTCCTATATCTATGACCGTCTTTCCCCGAACAGGTAATTTTCCATAGTCATTACCTGCAAATCCATAAATTATGTCTCCGTTATTTACACCGCCGTAAAATTTTATTTCTTTATCAAATAATTTAGATGATGAAATAATCACCATATCATTTTCTACATCATATTTTATACTGGGTATTTTCTGTGAATATGCTACAAGGAATACTGCATTAAAACTTCCAAGTGATAACTGAGTTTTATTTTTCAATCTTACATCAATTGGAAATTCATTTTTTAAAATTTTAAAAAGAAGGGTAAAAGAATTTTCAAAAGTTTTGTTTAATGTTAATAACATTTTTAGGAAATTTACCCAGTAGTGGATATAACCCATTACTATTTCTCCCGTTGAAATATTCATTATAAATTTCTAATCCTATGTAAGTCAAATAGTTTTGCTTATGATATTTATTTAAAATTAACAATACAAGTCTTTACAGAAGATTTTTTTGAAGTTCTTTTGAGGCAAGATCCACTGATTCTACACTTGAAAGATTAGGTAACCATCCTAAGCTTTTCAACTTAGTTATATCAAGATGAGCATATCTTATGTCTCCTACCCATCCTCTTCCTCCATCAACTCCTCCTGTTGTTATAATTTTGGCATTTTCAGAGCTTACATTTTTAATTACTATACTTGCTATAGACATGACATCTACACTATCTTCACTACCTAAATTATACACTTCAACTTTTTGATTGGTATTTTTCATACAACAAAAAAATCCCTCTACCCCATCTGTAACATGAATGTATGATTTTTTTTGTCTTCCATCACCTAATATTTCTAATTCATTAGGATTTTTTTTTAATTTATTAATAAAGTCCCAAGTTGCACCGTGTCTTCCTCTGGCACCAATTATATTTGCTGGTCTTACAATACGACCTTCAATTCCATGGTTATTACAGTATGAGGAAACATATGCTTCACAAGCTAATTTGGAAGCACCGTATGCTGAAATAGGGAGTAAAGGACCATAATTTTCTGGTGTGGGTAAAACATGTGCATCCCCGTACACTGCAGAAGTAGATGCAAATATCAGTTTTTCAACATCTGATTTTCTAATTTCTTCTAAAAGATAAAATGTATTTTTTAGATTTTCTCTATAAGTTGATTCTGGATTTTCAAATCCAGTTCTAACTTCGGGGTCTGCAGCCATATGAAAAACAGTTTTAATTCCTTTGAGAGTATTTCTTACTCCCTTTGAATTACACATGTCCTCTTTTATGAAGGAAAAATTTTTCTTTCCTTCACTATTTGCTAAATTTGAAATCATGCCAGCTGAAAGATTATCTAGTGCTACAGTTTCAATCCCGTCATTTACAAGTTTATCAACAATATGACTCCCAATAAAACCTGCACCACCAGTGACAAGAACAGGTCCGTTAATTGAATATTTCATTTAATAGTTTAATGTAAGTGACATACATAAAAACTGTTTTTATCTTTAAAATTTTTAATGTAAGGTAAATTTTGAAAAATTGATTTTAATTCTCTTTGGATGTTAGTAATTCTTGATATACTTGCGCTACTTGTTTACATATATTTGACCAATCAAATTTTTTAGCACAATCTAGTGCGTTGGCACCAAATGTTGTTCTATTCTCATACACTTCTTCAATTTTTTTACAAATATCATTTTTATCGTTTAAATTAAACTTCAACCCAGCTTTTGATAAATTTAATATTTCATTATGTCCTTCTAAATCAGATAAAACCAATGGTTTTCCACATCCCATTGCTTCAAATGGTGGAACTGGACAATGTTCATGTGTACTAGCTGATATATACAAATCACAAGAAGAATAACGCAATTTTAATTCTTCATTTGAAATCTTCCCTAACATCTTTACGTAATCTTCAAGTTGCATTTCTTTTATCTTGTTTTTCATATTTTGATAATCTTCTCCTATTCCTACAATTTGTAACTGCGCATTTGGATATTTTTTCAATAATTCTGGTATCGCATCAATCAAAACTCCAGTTTTTTTATATTTTCGTAATACACTTACAAAAAGTAACTGAGGCGTTCCTTTTTTATGTGGTGTTGGCAAATTTGGGTTGTAGAATTCAGTATCAACGCCATTATAAATTACAATTGCATCAGATTTCCCTGAAAGTTCTTTAAAGTGATTCAATGCTTTATGTGAAACACACATAATTTTTGCAATTCTTTTTTTGTATAATTTCATCATTATTTTTGCATTAATTTCTTGTAACTTATTTGATGCAGCATGATAATGCTGAATGACAAGTTTTTTTGGTTTTACAGAAAGTAGGTAATAATTTACAAGAGCTTGGTGTGTATGTATTATATCAAAATCAAGGTAATTTACACCCGATGTTAATAATTTGAATTTATTCAATTTTACTTTAGGTATATTGTTTGGGGGATCTTCATCAAATGAAAATGCACCAATAGCTGTACTATATCCAATTTTATTTAATCCTATACAGAGATTGTTGATAACTGTCGTATGACCATATGTAGCTGGGTATTTTCCAACTACCATTAACACTGATTTTTTTCTCATATTCTAACTTTTGCTGGAGAATCCTATATTTAATAATAGAATTTCATTTAATCTAAATTTTAAAATTTCTTCGTGATTTAATCTAAAACTACTGTTAAATGCAACATTGTTTTTTGTAGAATATGAAAATTATGATTACAGGTGGATTAGGATTTGTAGGTAGTCATTTAGCAGAAGAATTTTCTAAAAATGGTCATAATATTACTATCCTTAGTAGAAGTTTAAAGAAAAAATCCAATATTCAACTCAAAAAAAAAATTAAAATTGAAAAAATTAACGTAACAAATTTTAAACAACTAAGTAATTCTATTGATAAAAATAAACCTGATTTGATAATACATTTAGCAGGTGAAACTTCTCATTCCAAATCATTTGAAAATCCTATTGATGATATAGATTCAAATTCTAAATCAACTTTATTTATTTTAGAGAAAATTAAAAAAATGAAAAGAAAATGTGCATTTGTTTTAGGAAGTACGTTTATTGTTGTTGGTAAACCAAATAAACTTCCTGTAACTGAAGATACTCCTTGTAATCCTACTACCATTTATGGAACAAATCGTCTTACTAGTGAATTTTATTGTAAAATTTATCATAATGTTTATGGAATTAACACAAAAATTTTTAGAATAACAAATTCTTTTGGACCTAGGGAACAAACTATTCCTGCAAAAAATGCTATTAATTATTTAATTCATGAAGCATTTAATGGAAATAATATTACTATATTTAATCAAGGAAAAATTTTTAGAGATTTGATATACATAACTGATGTAATTTCAGGCATTAAAACAATTATTAACAAAGGTAAACCTGGAGAACTTTATTGGATTTCATCATCTAAAAAAACTTGGTTTTATCAATTAGGAAATTTATTAGAAAAAATTACTAATTCTAAAATTAGTTATATTAAAACTCCAACTTATACAAAAAAAGTTGATGTGGGAAATTTTGTTGTTAGTAATAAAAAATTAAGAAAACTGGGTTGGACTCCTGAAATTGATCTTAAAACTGGAATTCAAAATACTATTGAATATTTTAAATCTTCTAAAAATGATTAAAATATTTTTCAAATGATGTAAAAGAAAATTCATTTAATAATTTGTCCATTTTTGACAATGTTTTTTCAAGATTATGATATGTGATAAAATTATCTTTTGCTGATAACTTTATTCTAGGCATATATTCTGGCGTCAATTCCCACGAATGAATATAAAAAACTCCTGGAATATTGTTTTTTTCATTATTTTTTATCGCATTTTTAATAATTTTTTGTGGTAATGTTCTAACATAAAATCCTCCTCCTACAGGAATTTCTTTACCTAAAAATTTAGTTGTAAGTATGGGAAATTCAATAATTTTTCCTTTAGGATCTTCTGATTCTAGAGATTTACTACTTATTTTATATGGTTTTTTCTCGGCATTTGGTAATCCATACATACTAGTTTTTGCAGGAACTATACTACTATCATATTGGTATCCATTTGTTTCCAATACATCAATTAACCATTTACTTGATTCATTTAATGAAAAAGTAGGTGCTCTAAATCCTTTAGATTTACCTGAAGTCATTTTATCAAATATTTTTATTTCATCCTCAAATTTTTCTTTAAAATTTAAAGTATCTAATCTTGTGTGATGCATAGTGTGAAATCCAATTTCATGACCATTTTCAATAATTTTATCTGAAATTTCTGGTTTATGCTCTAATAATTCACCAACAACAAAAAAAGTTGCATAAGTATCATGATGATTTAACCAATCAATAATTTTATCAATTCCTTCAATTACTTTTGGTTTTTTTTCTTCATTTGTTAAAACTTTTTGAATTAATTCTGGATGAAACCAATCTTCAAAATCTATTCCTAATAAATTCAATTTTACTTCATACCTTTAATCAAATTAGATTTTTTTAATTTAATTATTTTCAAAATCAAGTTTTTTTACCACTCTTGCAGGATTTCCTAAAACTACACAATTATCCGGTATATCTTCAAAAACTACACTTCCTATTGAAACAATTGAATTTTTGCCAATTGTTACACCTGCAGTAATGATTGCTCCCGGATTAATTACAGCTCCAGACTTAATTGTAACTTTAGCAACTTTTCTAGGATAATGTGTTTTTTTTAAAATTAAATTTGCAGTTGGATTAACGTGTCCAAAAATCATAGCATTAGACCCAATTGTCACATTATCTCCAATTTCTATTAATTCTGGATATACTAAATCTATCAATACATATGGTGATATATGACAATTTTTACCAATTGTCACACCTCTAGATTTTTGGAGATTAATTACAAAATTTGATAATGGTGATGAATATGCCCATTTATGTAGAATCCATGAGCGTAATATTTTGATTTTTAGTTTAATTTTTCCAAATTCTCCTTCAAATCCGTAATATTTCATTACTTCGTGCTCATTAATTGAGTAAATATCTTCAGATTTTTCCATTTAAACACTATGAAATTTCTGTTTTTGGCTTTAAGCTTTCTGAAGAAAAGATTAGTCTATTTTGTTTGGAATAAGCACATCAAGTAAATATTTAAGGTAAAATTGAAATATTTGAATTGATGGACAACGAAGAACCACTATCAAAATATATTTTAGATTCAGAAAAATTAGAAATAAATAATTTTAATAAAAAAATTAAAGTTGCTTTTTTATCAAGTTTTACAATAAATGGATTATCTGAATCATTAAAAGTTAAATGTTCAAAAAAACAAATTTTATGTAATACGTATGTTGGTGGTTATAATCAATACAATCAAGAAATTTTAGATAATAAAAGTAAATTATATTCTTTTTCACCTGATATTACATTTTTAATTTTAGATACAAGAAGTATTTTTGGTAATTTATTTCATTTCCCTTATTCTGTAACAAAATCAGAGAGAGAAAATTTTGTAAATGAAAAAATTACTGAAATAACTAATTTAATTAATACATTTAGTAAAACTAGTAAATCTAAATTAGTAATAACAAATTTATCGTTACCTCATTATTCTCCACATGGAATTGCAGAAACAAAAACTAACTATAGCTTTCATGATGCAATTATAGATTTTAATAAAAAATTAAAAGAAAAATTACTTAATATTAATTCTACATATGTATTTGATTTTTTTAAATTTGTTATTAAACATGGAGAAAATAATGTATTTAATTTCCAAAATTATCTTTTTGGTGATATTAAAATTTCACTTGATTATATTCCATATTTGGCAAATGAATTTATTCCTTATGTCATATCATTTTTAGGTTTGACAAAAAAATGTATTGTTGTAGATTTAGATAATACTCTTTGGGGTGGTATCGTAGGTGAAGATGGATTTGATGGTATACGTTTGGGTCCTCAACCTCCTGGAAATGCATTCATAGAATTTCAAAAATATCTAAAAGCCTTATCCCAAAGAGGAATATTACTTGCAATTAATAGTAAAAATAATTTTGATGATGCAATTCAAGTGATTCGTGAACATCCATCTATGATTTTAAAAGAAAATGATTTTTCCTGTATGAAAATAAATTGGAATAATAAAGCATCAAATATGCTTGAAATTTCTGAGGAACTAAATATTGGATTAGATAGTCTTGTCTTTTTTGATGATGATCCTGTAAATAGGGAATTAATTAAAGAAAACATGCCTGAAATTACTACCCCTGATCTTCCGCATGATCCATCACTTTATTCTGAAGTCATACAATCTTTGCATGATTTTAGTACATTTCAAATAACATCTGAGGATACTAAACGTGGACAAATGTATTTAGAACAAAAACAAAGAAGTGTATCTCAAAATTCTTCATCTAATATTTCTGAATTTTTAAAAACATTAGATTTAGAAATAGAAATTAAAAAAACAAATACTTTTACAATTCCTAGAATATCTCAACTTACTTTAAAAACAAATCAATTCAATTTAACTACAAAAAGATATCAAGAGGATCAAATTCAAAAATTTTCTCAAGATAATAATATTTTAATTAATTGTGCACAAATTAAAGATAAATTTGGTGATAATGGAATCACAGGTGTATTTATTGTTGAAAAAACTAATTCAGATGAATGGTTTTTGGATACTTTTCTATTAAGCTGTAGAGTTATGGGACGTGAAGCTGAAAAAGCAATGTTATATTTTATAATTAAACAAGCAAAGAAAAATAATGTTAAAAGATTAAAAGCAAAATTTATCCCTACATTAAAAAATAAACCTATTGAAGATTTTCTTTCTAATTCTCAATTTTACGAAGAAAATGGTTTTTGGATTTATAATTTAGAAAAACCTTTCAATATGCCTGAATTTTTAACATTACGAGAGGAATAATGTCTGAAAAATTATTTAAAATAATTTCAAAAGTAATGAATGTAGATACTAAAGATCTAAATGATGAATCTAGTCCATCTACAATTTCAAATTGGACTTCCTTTAATGGATATGTGCTTTTATATGAATTGGAAACTAATTTTAGCGTAAAATTTTCAATAGATGAGGCTATGGATGTAAACAATGTTGCAGATATAAAACGTCATTTAAAAAATCATGGAGTCGTTTTAGATGATTAATAAATTTAATGAGTTATCTTATAATGAAATATCAATTGGTCAACAAGAAAGTTTTATCATAAAAATTACAGAATCAATGGTTGAGAAATTTAGTAATCTTTCAGGAGATCTAAATCCATTACATATGGACAATCAATTTGCTGAATCAAGTTCATTTAACAAACGAATTGTTCATGGGATGTTTCTAGCATCTTTTTTTTCACAATTAATTGGAATGAAATTACCTGGGAAAAATGCATTATATTTTTCTCAAACATTAAATTTTCGTTCTCCATGTTATATTGATGATGAAATTGAAGTGGTTGGTGAAGTAATTGAAAAAAGTGATTCTACACAAATAATCACTGTTTCTACAACTATTTTTAATAAATCTAAAACATGTTTAATTGATGGCATTGCTAAAATTATTGTTAGATAGTGAAAAATTATGATTGAAAATTTTGGAGTTGGAATTGATATTTCTAATATATCTGATTTTAAAAAAATTCCTTTTGATACAAAATCTGGATTTTATAAAGAAATTTTTCAACAATCTGAAATTGATTACTGTTTAAAATTTGAGGATTCTTCATCTCATTTTGCTGGAAAATTTGCTCTAAAAGAAGCTGTAAAAAAATCAATAAATGATGATATCTATATTTCTGAAATAGAAACTTTTCATTTAAAATCTAGACCTATGATAAAATTATTAAATTCTAAAAAAAAATATAATTTTCGTGCATCTATTAGTCACGAAAATGATTATGCCATTGCTATTGTTATTTCTGAATTAATTAATTAATTTTCTTTAAAATTTTCTTTTTTACATGTATACTTAGTTTTTCTATAATTGAATTAAAAGAATTATTTACATTTCCTTTAACTACATTAATTGGAACAAAAATTTTATCAGGAAATTCTTTTATTAAATTTTCATCTGAAATAATTTTTTTATTTTCTAATTCTAGATATTTTTTTTCAATTTGTTTTTTATTTTTTCTGATATCTAACTCTGCTTTAATTTTTGCAAATAAAAATCCCTTTGAAATATAGAATATCCATACAAAAAAATCAACTAATAGTAAATTTAGCCTCATTTTTTTATATGTATTTTTAGAAAAATGTGTTAAAATGCAATATTTTCTATTTCTTTCTAACCAGTAAAATTTTTTGGAACTCCATTTTAAAATATAACTTTCAGCATGAAGTATTTTTACATTAGGAACAAAATATGAATTAATTCCTAACTGTGCTGCTCTCCAACCTAAATCTAAATCATCATGATAAAGAAATAGAAATGGATCAAGTAATCCAATTTTATCTAAAACTTTAGCTGATGTAAAAAGGCATGTACCTGATGCATATCCAATTTTTTCTATTTGTTTGAATTGATTTTTATCTCTAACTCCTTTATCTCTTGCAAATCCAAATCCAAAAAGATGAATCATATTACCTGTACTTTGCAATATTTCTTTTTCATAAAGTGAGAGAATCCTAGGTTGATACAGGCCATCACCATATTTTGAATGAGCAATTAAAAATTCATCTAACCAATTTGGTTCTACAATTGTATCTGGATTTAATATTACTATGAATTCTCCATTAGCTTTTCTAATACCTATATTATTTCCTTCACAATATCCATAATTTTTTGAATTTTCAATCAATTGTATCTCTTTAAATTTTTCTTTACATTTTTTATGACTATTATCTGTTGAAATATTATCAACTAATATTATTTCATAATTTTCATATTTTGTTTGTACAACTGAATCTAAACAATTTAAAATTAAATCTCCTGCATTATAATTTAAAATAATTATACTAATCAGAGGTTTTTTATTTTCCATATCTTCTTAAATCTCATTATTCTCATTAAAATTCATTAATTATAAATAACTAAAAAAATATTTTTGTACCTTCGCCTAATAACAGAATTTGTTCATCTTTCATCTTATTTTGTTTAATACTCGAATTTGATGAAATGATACTATTTCTTAAATTTACATTTTTGTCAATTTCACAATTATTCATTATTATTGAATCTCTGATAATTCCTCCTGAAATCACACATTCATTTCCAATACTAGTATTTGGTCCAATGATTGTATTTCCTGAAATTTTACATTTTTCTCCAATAATTACCGGTCCTTTAATTTTAACTTGATCTCCAATCCATGTTTCATTTCCTACTGATACATTACCATTAATTACTACTGTAGATTCTTTTTTACCTTTAAATTCTGGAATTAAATTTTCTAAAATAGCTTTATTTGCATTAATGATGTCTTCTGGAGTACCAGTATCTTTCCAATAATCTGTAATCATTTTATAACTAATGGAATGTTTTTCATTCAACAACATGTCCAATGCATCTGTAATTTCTAACTCGTTTCTCCATGATGGTTTTAATTTTTTAATTATGTCAAAAATAATTGGAGTTAAAAAATAAATTCCTGTTACTGCTAAATTTGTTGGAGGATTTTTTGGTTTTTCAATAATCTTTTTTATTTGTCCATTTTCTATATCTGCAATTCCAAACCTACTTGGATTTTTTACTTCACACAAAAGTATCGTTGCTACATCATTAGATTTTTCAAAATCTTTTCCAATTTCACTAATTGATTTTTGAATTATATTGTCTCCTAAAAAAACTAAAAATTTTTCATTATTTATAAAATCCTCACATAAACTAATTGCATGTGATATGCCTCTAGGAAAGTCTTGTTGTATGTATGTGATATTAACTCCTAATTTCTTTCCATCTCCATAGTAGTCTTTAACTTTTTGAGCTCCTATACCTCCTATGATAATTGCAATTTCTTTAACTCCTGCATCTTTCATAGATTCAATACAATATTCTGACATTGGTTTATTTGCAATTGGTAGTAATTGTTTTGGACCTGTATGAGTTAATGGTCTTAATCTAGTTCCATGACCTCCATGAAGTAAAATTCCTTTCATAAACAAAGCATTTCTTATTGATATTAATAATTTAAGATCAATTCTTCCAAGGTGTTTGATTTAGGGATTCTTTTACTATATCTTCCCACCATTTTCTATTAGAAAAATACCAATCTACTGTTTTTTTTAATCCTTCATCAAAATTCACTTTTATATTCCAATTCAATTCATTTCTTATTTTTGAAGAATTCATACTATATCTAAAATCATGACCTGGACGATCTTCTACAAATTCAATTAAATCTTCTGATTTATTCATTATTGAAAGAATTTTTTTAACTATTGTAATATTGTTAATTTCATTATTTGCAGAAATATTGTATGATTCTCCTGACTTTCCATTCATTAAAACATTGAAAATTGCATCACAATGATCATCTACAAAAATCCAATCCCGTATATTATTCCCAGTTCCATAAAGTGGAATTTTTTTTCCTTGCTCTGCCAAAAGAATAATTTTTGGAATTAATTTTTCAGGAAATTGTCTTGGACCATAATTATTTGTACAACGTGTAATTACACAATCACAACCATATGTGATAAAATAGGAATTAATCAATAATTCTGCACCTGCTTTTGTTGCTGAATATGGGCTGGATGGATTAAAACGAGTAATTTCATTTGCACTATCTTCATCTAAACTTCCAAAAACCTCATCTGTTGAAATATGAATTAGTCTTTTTTTATATTTTTTAATTAATTCTAATAAAATAAAAATTCCTTTAAGATTTGAATCAAAAGATGATGTTGCATTTGAAATACTTCTATCTACAAAGGATTCTGCAGCAAAATTTACTATTGCATCACAATCAATTATTATTTTCTCTAAAATATCATAATTTGTGATATCCCCTTTAACATATTGATATCTGTCTAAATTTTCAATCGACTCAAGATTTTTCTTATTTGATCCATATAATTTTGCATCAATATTTATTATTTCAAAATTTTTATTTTCTTTTAATACTTTTAAAATAAAATTACTCCCAATAAACCCGAGACCGCCAGTTACTAAAATTTTCATTTAATAATCCTCATTTTTGAATAAGCAATATAAAACATCAATTTGAATCTAATAATATCTGTAATAGTGAGTTTAATAATGTCATTTTTTATAGAATCCATGTTAAATGATACCCTAAAATCATATTATTTATAAAAATCTGATACAAAAAACATAATTGCAGTCACATAACTGATGTTTTAATCCACTTTCAAGAGATTCAGTTAAATTTTTAGAATTTGGATCTAAAATAGTAATTCAAATCATCTGTAAATCTAAGTGAAATAAATGGCTTATATTCACATGTAAAACATAAATCTACTATTTTGTAACAAATGAAAAGATGTATGATGTTTACTTATAAAATTGAAACAACAGTAGATTCGAAATGGAATCAAAATCTATTGAAAAGTGCACATGCAAGTTTTTTTCACAGCGCTGAGTATTTGAATTCTACCTCAAAAGAATTTTTTCCACTTTATGTGTCCATACTTGATGAAAATCAAAATGTTGTGGCACAGCTTAAGATGATCATAATAAAATCATCTGTTTTATATTCAAATCAAATATTAGATTTATTTTCTAAATTAATTCAAAAATTCTCTAGAAGAGGTATATGGAGAGATGGACCTATAATTCATTTAAACAACAAAGAAGATAGAATTAAGATATTACAAACTATAGTAGAAGCAAATAATGAAATTTTCAAAAAATATGACTTAGTGTTTGTTGAGGGATACATATCACCATATGATGAAATGGTGGATAATGATTACATACAACAATTTCTAAATCATGGATATACTTTATCGTCTTATGTAACATATATTATTGATATGTTAAAACCTATAGACAAAATTTGGAAGAATGTTGCTAGAAAAGCACGTGGAGATGTAAATAGAGCAAAACGAAGAAATCTAATTGTAAAAAAAATAAATACTTTTGATGATTTGAAACAATATTTGTTATTGCATAATACTTGGGTAAAAACCAAGGGTTTAGAGCTATCCGATCCATTTAGAGATATTGAAGAATTATGGAAAAATCACAAAAAAGGTATGGAGCAATTTTTTTTAGCATACAAAGATGACAAACTTATCTCAGCTGTTCGAATAGTATGTTTTAATGGTATAGCATATGCAAATTTTGTTGTTAGTTCAGATTCAGAATCAACTAATCTTGGTGGAAGTTATCTTACTTGGTATACAATAGAATGGGCAAAAGATAATGGTTTTAAATTGTATGATTTTTCTGGGGGAATGTTATCTTCTGATAAAAATAATAAAAATTCATTATTATTTTATAAGAAAAAATGGGGTGGTAGTGAATACTCTCATTATAATTTAGTTAAGATACAAAAAATATACCATTTTCAAATATACAAGTTATTAGCTACTTTATTTGGACGCTATAATGAGTTCAAAGGAAGGAAAAACAAAAAAATTATAACAAAACATGATTATGAACAATAGCCAATCTTCAAAATATAAAATTTTTAATGTTATTCATGTTTTAATTTAATTAATAAAATATGAAATTTCTAATTAATACTGTTAATTAACAATCAATAATTTTTCCCTAAATTGAAGTACTAATTTTTAATTTATTATAAAAGATTATTAATTTTTTTCTAAATTTGATTTTAAACAGGAATCCTTATGTTATAATGATATACAAATTATAATTATGAACAAAGAACAATTCATTATCCCATTAGAAATTCATCCGACAAAAAATACTACTAATCAAAAAATTAATGGTTCACTAACTGTAATTTGGAGAAATTGGGATTCAAAGATATCTAAAGATCCTGAAATGGTTTATGTTAGCTCTGTTAATGCTGGTGAAATTAAAGGTCCACATTTACATACTAAACGAAATAGCTACTTTACATGTATTAGTGGTAAGGTAGTTTTTATCATAAAATATAATGACGAATACATTGAAATTGAAACAGGGGAAAATGATTCACAAATGATTTTTGTTCCTAAAAATATTCCTTCTGCACACATTAATTTATCTGGCGGACTTTCTAGCGTTCTTACTTTGGCTGATCTTGCTTGGAAACCTAATGATGATGAAATGCTTGATGTGGAATTTAATGATTATGATTGGAATAAATGGAAATAACTAATTATTTTTTTAAGAGATCATTAATTGTAATTTTTAATCCTTCTTCAATATCCATATGTGGTTTAAATTGTAATACCTTCTGAGCAATTGAATTATCTGCTGAAAGAATTTTTTCATCTGGTATTTCACTACTAAATTTAATGGGGATTTTATGTTGGGATATTTTTTCTACCATTTCAATAATTTCTTTAATTGTATATTGCTTTGAAGATGAAATATTAAAAATTGAAAATCCTTTTTGAGAATTTTTAATTGCTTGAATTATTCCTTTTGCAGCATCTTCTACAAATAACATATCTCGAATTTGATTACCATTATTATAAATAATCATTTCTATATTTTTGTTAATTGAATTAATCATATTTGGAATAAATCCAGTTTTTTTAAATGGACCATATAATGTTGATAAACGTAAAACTGTGATATCTATATTGTATAATTTAAAATAATTTTGATAAATTTGTTCTGTAATATTTTTTACAAATCCATATGTTGTTTTTGGATTTAATTCATCTGATTCTTTTGATGGGTGATCTAAATTTTCTCCATATACGCTAATTGATGAAATTAAAATAATTTTGATATTTTTCTTTTTAATTGCAGAATTTAATATGTTAATTGCTCCAAGAATATTTTTTTGAATGAATTGAGAAAGATTTTGATCATATTGACCAATTAAATTTATGATGACATCATTATCCTCTAATTGAGAATCAAGAATCTTAGGATTACTTATGTCTCCTAAAAAAATATCACTACTTAATTTAGAATGATTTTTGTGTATCATTGTAATTATTTTAAAACCTTCTTTCTGTAGTAATGGGAATAATGCCTTTCCAAGAAAACCCGTTCCGCCTAAGAGAATTATTTTATTCATACTAATACATCATAGTTTTTTGAATAGGGATTTTGTTTAAATCAATCTGTTCCAAAATATGTACAATTTTTTTAGCAGAATCCCCTTTTCCATAGAAACTCTTAGATTTTTTTACTTTTATTAAGAATTTCTTATTTTCTATTGATTTGATTATCGCTTTTTTTATGTCATCTTTAGAATAGTTAACATCAATGATGCTGTTAGATTGTAGCCTGCCTCTTTGTCTTGTGCCAATATTTATTGTAGGAATATGTAAGAATGGGGCTTCAATTATCCCACTACTGGAATTTCCTACTAATACAGACGAATTTTTTAGGAGATTAATATAATCATCATAAGGGACAGTTGGATATTGTTTTATTTCTGAATTTTTTATTAATTCAGAAATTTGTTTTGAACCTGCATCAGAATTTCCAAATATGAATATGGATGGAATTTTTAATTCTTTAACCGCATTGAGTGTTTTTAAGAAATTTTTTTGAATATAATTAATTTCTGATGTAACTGTATGTTGTAATATAATGAGAAATGGTTTAGATAAATCAATTTCATATTTTTTTGATAGTATTTTTTTGTTAATACTTTTCATATTTTTAATTCCATCTAAAGATGTATTTCCAACAGTGAAAATATATTTTGGATTTTCACCCATTTTTTTTAATCTATTTGTAGCATTAAAATTTGAAGTAAAATGAATATGTGCAAATTTTGATGTGGCATGTCGTATTGATTCATCAATTGTTCCCGTAACTTCACCTCCTTCTATATGAGCTACGACAATATTCATATGAGCTCCAATAATTGCAGCTGCAAAATTTGCCGCTATATCAAAACCTGTTAGTACGATGTCTGGTTTTATTTTTTCTATAATATCTGAAAGATTTGATACAGCTCTACCAAAAGATCGAGTCATTTCAGCACCATTATCTTTTTTTGTTTTTTTAAACATTGGAAAAATAGTTGTTATTTTAAATCCGTCTTTTTTTATTTCATTAATTGTTTTTCCATGTTCTTTTAAAAGATGACTTCCGGTAACTATTAAAAAATAATCTAATTTTGTAGATTTAGAAATTTCTTTAATGATTGGTCTTAATTTAGTATAATCCGCACGTCGTTCAGTTACTAAAAGTATTTTTCTTTTCATTTAATATCCCTCCATGTTAATTGAGTATTTTTTAAAATGTCTCGTTTAGCTTTTTTGCCAATAATTTTTTTATAATTTTCTGCCTTAATTTTTCCAGTTCCAGGTCGTTTTACCCAAATGTTTTTCTCACTAAATATTTCATCTTTTTTAATATTAGTAATTGAAACAACACAAGAATAGGCAAAATCTATGGTTGGTTTTTCATCTTTTAATATTGTTTTATGACCATTAAGGGATTCATGAATTGCAGAACTACCAATTAGTAAATCTTTCAATTCATTAGGATCAATTGAAACTTGGATATCAGGCCCTGACCAAGATTTATTCGATGTAAAATGTTTCTCTATTATTGATGCACCTAAAGAAATTGAAGCAAATGCAGTATAATTTCCCACAGAATGATCACTCAATCCGATTACAGTATTTTTAAAATTATTTTTTAGATCAATTAAAGCACCTAATCTCACTTTATTGTAAGGTGTTGGATACATTGATGTAGTATGTAATAAGGAATAATCAACTTTAGATTTTTCTAAAATTTTAACACTCCTTGAAATACTTTTGATATCATTCATTCCAGTACTAAGAATTATTGGTTTTCCAAATGATGCAATATGTTCTATAAGTGGATAATTATTGCATTCTCCAGAACCAATTTTATAACAAGAAATATCCATTTCTTCTAATCTATTTGCAGCATCACGAGAAAATGGTGTAGATAAATAGATCATTCCTAATTCTTCAGTATATTTTTTCAATTTTTTTTCTTGATTTTCATTGAATGAACATCGTTTCATAATTTTCCAAATTGATTCATTTGCATTTTTAGGAATTACATTATTTTCTATCATTTCATCTTCAATTATATGACATTGAAATTTTACACATTCGGCACCAGCAGTGTGTGCATCTTTAATCATTTTTTTTGCTTTTGTAAAACTACCTTCATGATTAATTCCAATTTCTGGAATTACAAATGGGGAATAATGTTGACCTATTTTTCTCCCATTAATTTTAAATATATCTTTCAATGTCATAGTTATAAAAAATTTAAACGATAATAAAATTACGGTTTAATTGTTCTAATACCAACTTCAAATTTTTCATAATTGATACAAGGACTACAAACACCATTTTCAAAAACTATTCCAGGTCTAGTATCTGGAATTAAACATTTTTCATAATATTTCATTTGATAATATTAACATTCTATATCTAGTATTTGTATTTATAATTTTTATTATTTATATTTGGACGAAATGATTTCTTTTAAAATTGCATATTCACCATGTATTGTTAGTAGAATAAACCAATCAATGTTCCTTAAACAAAATAAAAAACCCAAGTTCACAAAACTCCATTTAAAAAAAGAAAAATTTGGAATCATAAAATCATAAAATGGAATTTCATTTCGTTTATACTGTTTAATTATTCCTGATGAACCACTTAACCCTTCAGCAAATTTATGAAATAATACTTCATCTATTACATGTAAATCTCCAAATTTTAAAATATTTAAGATAAATACAAGATCCCAAGAAGCTAATGGTCCTGGAATAATGTTCTTTTGAACTAAATTTGTTCTAAACAAACCATAACAAAAGGAACCTTGATTGAATCTTAAATATCTGTCAACTTTTTTATTGAAATCACCTTTAGAACTCATAACATGTTTTTCTAATATATTCACATTTTGTTTTCGAATTATTTTTTTTAATTTTAAAATTAATTTTGAAGTTTTGGGTAGATTTCCTGAATGTCCAAACATTTTCACTGTTCCAATAGATCCAACAATATTTTCATTTGCCTCAAGTATTTTTACATTTTTTTCTAAAAATGTTGACTCCCATAAATCATCAACTCCTGCGATGACAAAATATTTTCCACTTGCATTTTTTATTAAATAATTAAAATTATTGATATAGCCTATGTTCTTCTTTTGTAAATGATAGTGAATGTTTTCTTCTTCATTAATTATATTATGACATATTTTTGATGTATCATCTGTTGATGCATTATCAGAGATAATTATTTCAAAATTATTATAGGTTTGATTCAGTATTGAATCTAGTCTTCTTTTTATGAATTTTTCTCCATTAAAAACTGGAATACCTACAGTAACTAATGGATTATTATTTTTATTCATAAATTTTTTTAATATGTTTTGGATAATAAACATATTTTAGATGAAAATTTTCATATGGTTTTTAAGTTTTAATGTAATTCAAAATTATTTGCTACATAAAGCCTAAACTGCTTGTACTTGGTGGAAGTGGATTAGTTGGTAGCACTTTTATCAATAATAGTAAAACAAACTATGACATAATTTTTTTTATATAATAGTAATAAAATCAAAATTCCAAACACCTAATCGTTTCAAATTGATTTATTGAATGATGATAAAATTGCAAAAATAATTGAAAATTATAATTCAGATACAGTTATTCATACAATTGCTCATTATAGTGTAGATAGATATTTTATTGTAGATACTAAATTACAGGTATTGAATATTTCTACTTTAGAAAAATATGACTCACAAAAAATGTATAAAATTTATGATGAATGGCCCAAAATTGCGCGTGAATCATTTGAATCAGAACAAGAACCTATAGACTTTCAAAATATAGATCATATAGTTTTTGGAGGTATGGGAGGTTCAGGTTCAATTGGATCAGTTTTTTCATCAGTTCTATCTAAAACAAATATTCATGTTACGGTTGTAAAAGGATACACTTTACCTAAAACAGTAAACAAAAATACTATGGTTATAGCTACAAGTGTTTCTGGAAATACAATTGAAACACTATCAATTCTAAATGCGGCTAAAAAACTAGATTGTAAAATACTGGCATGTTCTTCTGGAGGGAAAATGGAGAACTTTTGTCATAAAAATAATATTGAATATAGAAAAATTCCAATCATACATTCACCAAGAGCTTCATTTACAAGTTTTTTATATTCAATGCTTAAAATATTGAATCAAATAATTCCAATCAATTTAAAAGATATTAATGAATCAATTAATGAATTAGAAAAATTAAAAGAAAAAATTTCATCAGATAATCTCTCATTGGATAACCCTGCATTAGAATTAGCAAAAGAAATTTTAGATATTCCTTTAATTTATTATCCTGTAGGTTTAGAATCAGTTGCAATAAGATTCAAAAATTCTCTTCAAGAAAATTCAAAAATACATGCAATTGCTGAAAATATTCTTGAAGCAAGTCATAATGGAATAGTTGCATGGGAAAAAGAATCAAATGTAAAGCCAATTTTAATCCAAGGTCAAGATGATCATTTAAAAACTAAAGAAAGATATGAAATTTTTAAGGAATATTTTAAATTAAATAAAATTAAATTTAAAGAAGTTCACTCAGTTCATGGAAATATACTTTCAAAAATTATTAATTTAATATATCTTTTAGATTATACAACAATTTACAGATCGGTTTTATCAAATATTGATCCGAGTCCTGTTAAATCCATTGATTTTATAAAAAATAAAATAAATTAATTTACATAAAAATCCACGAAGGTTTTAAGAAACAAATTATAAACTTGTATTCTCGTATAAAATAGAAAAATAATTGGTCGTATAATTTAGGTATGAATTGAACCTGTAAGGGGTTAAACATTAGAATATTTTGCATATATTAATAATGTAGATTTTAGAACAAATGAAGATATGGTAAAAGGGAAAAATTTGGATAAAAAATTAGAAAAGGAGTTAAAAAATAGAACCATTTTAGTTACAGGTGGTGCAGGAAGTGTGGGAGCAGTTCTTGTAAAGAAAATTTTACAATATCCAGTTACTCAAGTAAGAATAATTGATATTGACGAGCATGCATTGTTTCAATTAAAACGTTCAATATCAGATAATAGAATTAGATTACTATTAGGAAATATTACAGATAAAGAAAGAATAGAAATGGCTGGGCAAAATGTAGATATTGTTATTCATGCAGCTGCAATAAAAAATATTGAAATTTCAGAATATAATCCAATTGAAACAATTGATGTAAACATCAATGGAACTATAAACATGATCAAGATGACTATGAAAAATAATCCAAAAAAATTCCTAAACGTTAGTACCGATAAAGCTGTAAATTCATCAACAATGTATGGAGCAACTAAACTGATTACTGAAAGAATAACTTCATGGGCAGGAATTCATCTCAACCCGCCTACAAAATTTGCAAGTGTAAGATTTGGTAATGTAATAGAAAGTAGAGGTAATGTTTTTGAAGTTTGGAATAATGAATTAGAGGCTAAGCGACCACTATCAGTTACAGATCCAGAAATGAAAAGATATTTTTTCCATGTTGAGGAAGCAGTTGATTTTATTTTGAATTGTTTACCGCTAATTGATGGGGGAGAAGTATTTGTCCCAAAAATGAAAAACTATAAAATTAAAGATCTTGCAAAAAAAATATCTAAAAATTACAAAATAACAGGAGTTAGAAGAGGAGAAAAAATGAATGAAGTTTTAATGACAGATAAAGAGATGAAAGAAGCTGTTGAAGAGCATAACATGTGGATTATAAAAAACAATAGTTAATTAATAATTATCCAATATTTTTGCTAGTTTCTGAGAAGATTTACCACAATTAACAAAGGATTTTAAAAATTTTTGTCCATTTTTATTCATCATATTTTTGAATTTTTTATCAAAAAGAAGATCAGTTATTCTTTTTTCAATAAGCTAATATTCATGAAAATTAGTGAATTAATGTTTGAAAATACTTGTAGTTGGATATGGCTCAATTGGAAAACGTCATGTGAATAATTTACTGAAAATTCCCAATATTGAAATTATTATTTATACTCATAGAAGTGATATTGACAATGAGATAAAAAATAAATGTAAAATTTTTAAATCTCTAAATGATTGCATAGATGAAAAACCTGTAGCATCTATTATATCAAATGTAACTTCATTACATATTGAAACTGCATTAAAACTTGCATCTGCAGGTTTACATTTGTTTATTGAAAAACCATTATCTAATAATTTAGAAAATATTGAAAAATTATCTAATATTGTATATGATAAAAAACTTATAACTTTCATGGGATATAATTTACGATTTCATAATTGCATTAAAAAAATAAAAGAATTATTAGAAAATAATGAAATCGGAAAAATAATTTCTGTTAATGCTGAATCAGGTTCATATCTTCCTGATTGGCATCCAGATGAAGATTATAGAGAAAGTTATGCTTCAAAAGAAAATTTAGGTGGAGGAGTAGTTCTTACATGTATTCATGAAATAGATTACTTACATTGGTTTTTTGGTGAGATAAAAGAATTATTTGCAATTACAGGCAAATTTAGTGATCTAGAAATTGAAGTGGATGATCTTGCTTCAGTTATAATGAAATTTTCAAATAATGTAATTGCTGAACTACATTTAGATTTTTTTCAAAAACCTGATTTTCGTTGTTGTAAAATAGTTGGAACAAATGGAACAATTTATTGGGATTCTGAAGACAATATTGTAAAAGTTTATGATATAAAATTAAAAAAATGGATAGAAAAAATTAATATCGTAAATTATCAACGTAATGATATGTATTTTGATGAAATGAAGTATTTTTTAGATTGTGTTAACAAGAATGAAAATACTAATAATGACATTGATAACGGTATTTCTACTTTAAAAATTACATTAGATATAATTGAATCATCAAAATCAAAGAGGTTAGTATCTCATTGAAAAATAATAATTTAACTAAATTATTTAATTTAAAGAAAAAAACTATTCTAATTACGGGTAGTTCAGGTAGACTAGGTTCACAGTATGCTAAAATTCTGAGTATGGCCGGAGCAAATGTAGTATTGATAGATATCGAAACTAAAAAAAATGAGCAATTAAAACAATACATTATTAAAAATTTTAAGACAGATCCAATGACATGTCAAGTAGATATTTCTAAAAAAACTGAAATTGAGAAAATGAAAAATATTATTTTAAAAAAATACAAAACTATTGATGTTTTGATTAATAATGCTTTTTTTAATCCTAGTCAATCAAAAAATTCAACATGCCCATTTGAAGATTTTCCTTTAGAACTTTGGAATGATGTATTAAAAATTAATTTAACTGGAGTTTTTTTGTGTTCTCAAATAATTGGAAAAGTTATGAAAAAGCAAAAAAAAGGAAACATAATCAATATTGCATCAATATATGGACTCGTTGGAGCAGATCAGCGTATTTATGGAAACAGTAAACTAAATTCACCTGTTTCATATGCGGCATCTAAAGGAGCAATAATCAATTTAACTAAATATTTGGCAGCGTATTGGCATGGAAAAAATATTCGTGTAAATACACTCTCATTAGGTGGTGTTCATGATAAATCTTACATGGATAAAACATTTGTAAAAAATTATTCTAATAAAACAATTTTAGGTCGTATGGCAAATGATGATGAATATAATGGTGCAATACTTTTCTTATCTTCTGATGCTTCATCATATATGACTGGTGGAAATTTAATTTTAGATGGAGGATGGACTGCTTGGTAATTATTTTGAAAACATTTTATGTTTAAACATCATTTCTGCAATTTTAAATTCAAGTTCAGTATCTATCATAAGACCAGATTCTAATGGAATTTCATATGGAAGAGATTTTGGAAGAATTGCAGTTTTATATTTTAATAATTTCTTTACATCATAAACAAAAAGACCATTTAACTGATAAACTATAGGCGATTCTTGTCTACTTTTTGGTCTCTCTTTCATTTTTTTAGATAATTTTAGAAATCCATTAGAATTCATTTCCATCATGTTAAAGTATGGGTTAAAATGTTGTTTATAAACAGCATAAACTGCATTACATTTTTTTCTATTTAGTAAAGTGATTGCACCCTTAACATCAGCATTTCTTATGAAAGGAACTGTACAATCACGATTAACAAGTACATCAAAATTATATCCTTGTTCTTTTAATTCATTAATTCCATGAATCATTACATCTACCATTCCTGCAGTATCTGTTGCTAATTTTTTTGGACGAATGAATGGTATTTCTGCACCATATTTTTTGGCAATTCTTGCTATCTCCTTATTTTCTGTTGAAACTATTACATGTTTAAAAATCCCTGATTCCAAAGAGGTCTTAATTGTATGAGCAATTAATGGCATATTTCCCATTTTTCTAATATTTTTTCCATGTACTCCTTTTGAACCTCCTCTAGCTCCAATAAAACAAATTGAACTCAATCTAATTTTTTTAATTTATTCATATATTAATTCGATCGTCTATAATCTTAAGAAAAAACTAACGCAAAACAACTATTGGGCACAGCAAATCATTAGAGTACAATTAGGTGGTAAGGATAAGTATTTGGAAATTATAATTTAGATGTATTTGGAAATATAAAAGTAGCATTTGTTTTAAGATCTATTTAATTAAAAAATCAAATTAAGAACTTTCAAGGTTTAGATTTCAAAAGTTATTTTAATTTGGATATTATTGAAAAAATAGATTTAATTGAAAAACCTCCAACAGAAGAGATTGTAACTCGTGAAGAATTAATTGAATTATTCAATACAATAAGTTTAACATATTTTCAATTTATCAATTTTAAAGATTTAAAAATACAAAAATAACAAATAGCCACATGTTAGAACAATTTAAAAATTTTAATTATCAGAAATATATGTCAAAAAATCCTTTTTATGAAAGATTAGGAGAGAAAAAACCAAAAAAAATACAAAAAATTGTTTATGAACCATTTTTTTCAGTGGATCGCAAAAATCATGAACCATTTCCAACAGAATATGATGATTTAGCAAGATTACATTATTTGATTAGAAAAAGAAAAGCACTAACAGTGTTAGAATTTGGTGTCGGTAAAAGCACTGTAGTTTTTGCTGATGCATTATTACGTAACAAGAAAGATTATGAACAAAAAATAAAAAATTTGCGATGTTCAAATCCATGGGAATGTTATTCTGTTGATAATAACAAAGAGTGGATTTCCAAGTGTAAAAGATTAATGCCAAAGGAATTTTTTGATTCCAAAATATCACATTTGCATTTATCTAATTTTCATACAAATACATTTCAAGATAGAATCTGTACTTTTTTTGATTCCATTCCAAATATATCTCCAGATTTTATTTATCTTGATGGACCAGATCAATTTTCATCTAAAGGAAATATTAGAGGAATATCAACTAAACATCCAGACAGAATGCCTATGAGCGGGGATATTTTGACTTTTGAGCATTTTCTACAACCAGGTACCTTGATAGTAGTTGATGGAAGAACAGCAAATGTAAGATTTCTCAAATGCAATTTACAACGAAATTGGAAGTACGATTATAGTAAAAAATTTGATCAGCATTTTTTTGAATTATTAGAGGAACCATTAGGAGTTTATAATGAAAGACGGATTAGATTTTGTTTGGGGAATTCTTACTTTATACGTTTAAAAAAATTCAAAAAATAATGAACTTTTCAGAAAAAGTTCAACATATCTAAAGTTTTGGTAATAAAAAGTATAATTTTTCTAATGCATTAATTGGAAATAATTCAGTTTCATTAGATGTTGTAATTGGTTTCTTCAATTTGGTAATATACGAATGGATTTTTTTTTCAGATATTCCATTTACTACAAAAATTGAGCCTGTAGGGTGTCATTTTTTACTCCAATTGATTTTTAAAAACTTTAATCTTCTAAATTTTATGCAAAATGTAATTGGATTAAAAACTGTAGCATGGAAAAATAATAAAGTGATTAAATTATGGTGACTAAAAATATTATTTTGGTAGGGGGACCTATTTTTGACGATGTAAAAGATCAATTTTTAAAATTTCCAAAAGCAAAAGTTTTTTCACTAGATTATTTATCTCACAAAATGTTACAAAAACAAAATATTGATCATGAGATAGGGGATCAACTTTTATCTGATTCTGATTTTTCTATGATTGATAGTTTTACTAATAATTTAACTAAAAATTGGTTCTTAAATAATGATATTCAAGATAAATTAAATTTTGAATCCATTAATTTAGGTAGTTTAATACAACCTGAATTACATCAACATATTTTAGATTATATATCTAAGATTGTTCAAGTTAAAAAAATTTTAGAAAATAAAATATATACTAATGTGATAGCCTTTACAAAGATTAATTATTTTATTCTAGAACTTTGTAATAAAAATAATCTTTCTTGTACGTTAATCAAATCTAGTCATTCTACTCCATTAATTAGAAATAGTTTTAAATTAAAATTTAATATTTCTAAAATACCTTTATCTATAAAAATTTCTAGAAAAAATTATTTAAAAATAAAAAATATTTTAGAGAAAATTATTTTAAAATGTAGTAACAACAATTCCTTTGATAACAATAAAAAATCAATACTACTTTTTGAATTTAATATAGATAATTATGAAGATCTTCTTAATTCATTTTCTAATTCAAATAAAAATATTTTATTGTTAAATACAAGAAGGCCTACAATTTGGAATTTCAAAACTTTTAAAATTATGAATAATAAAAAATTTTCAACAATAAATTTACAAAATTTCCAACAGTTTATTTCCCCAAAAATATCTGTTGAATCCAAAAAATTAAAAAATAAACTTGAAACATTATGGAATTCAACACCATTATTGCATGAATTGTTTTCATTTGATTCTATTACATTTTGGCCAGATTTGGAAAACTCTTTTACCAATATTTGTAATGGGAGATTTTTAGAATCTATTTCACAAATTTTATTATTTAAAGAATTTTTATCAAGAACTGACATCTCTAAAATTCTGTTGTGGGCTGAACCATTTCAAGAAGAACAAGAATTAATCGCACTTGCTAAATCTAAAAAAATTGATATTGTATATTTACAACACGCTATGGCTGCAATGGAAGATGCATTTAAACCTCAAGGTAATTTTATATCACATTTTGCCCATGATTCACAGTGTGATAAATTAGCAGTTTGGGGTGTACCTGCAAAAAAATATGCACTTACATACAATTCAACAAAAAACTTTTTTGCCACAGGTAGTCCTAGACATGATAAATTTTTCAATAACAAAAATTTTTCTGAAAAAAAATATATTTTATTTGCAACTACACAGCCACATCCATCATTTTCAAAAGCATTGACAGCTACTTCAATTTCAAATTTTCTGAGTTTTATTACTGAAACTTGTAATGTTTTTTCAAATCTCCCACAAAAAAATTTATTTCTAAAACCTCATCCTGGACCAGATGATACTTTGGATATTGTAAAAATTGCTAAAAAAATAGATTCAAACATATCTTTTACATATGATACAAATGTTTTAAAACTACTTCAAAACTGTGAATTTTTAATCACAACTAATAATTCTACAATTGCTCTTGAAGCTATGATGCTAAACAAACCTGTTATCTCACTTCAAACTGAATCATTAGCATTAAATGAAAATGTTGTAAAATACAATGCTCTTATATCAGTTTCAAATAAAGAAGATATAAAAAAATCAGTTGAATTATTATTCAATGATAAAAAATTTAAAGCACAATTGTTAAAAAATTCCAGAAATTTTCTTAATGACTTTTTTTCTAATCAGGGTACATCGTCAAAAATTCTAGCTAAACTAGTTGATCAAGATTAAAAATTAATTTTTATATGCAAAAATCTTTTCTGCAAGTTTGTTATATTCTATAGCTCTTTTTATTGTAACCATTTTTAGTTGTTTTTCTAGAACACAATCTAACATTGTTATGATTTCTTCAGCTAAACCCATTTTTATTTTTGGAAATCTATTTTTAATTTGTATTTCTTTCCATTCAGGTGATCCTTTTTTTGAAACAAATAATTTTTCGAGAGGACTTAGCCTGTAAATATTCTTTTTTGTAACTACTTCTATCCCCCATCTACCTGCACCTTCCCAATTTGCATGATATGAGAACGGAATTTTTTTTACAGATATTCCATTTCCTACAAAAATTGAGCTTGTAGGATGCCATTTTAAATTACCATATTGATTCGTTGTAATTTTTTCAGGCATTCCAATTAATTCCATTGCCATTGAAATCACATGCAATGAATTACTGATTCCCCATCTTCTATACACCTCTTTTTTATATTTTCTAAATGGAATTGTATGCACCCATTCTGTAAAATCAAATTTACATGATGTAATTCCTCCATCCATTTCTGTTAATATTTTTAATTTCTGAAAATTTGGATAGAATAACCTATTATATGCAATTCTTACTTTTTGTTTTTTAATTAATTTTTCAAGTAGGATTAAATCTGTTTTAAAAAGTGAACCTGGCTTTTCTATTAAAATATTTTCTTGCCCTGATTTGATAGCTAAAGTTGCTGCTCTTGCAAGTAAATTTATTGGAGTAGCGATAATTGTTAAATCTTTTTTTCCAATTTTTCCAATTTTTTTTTCAAATCCTCCAGAAATAATTTTATATTTAGAAAGTAGTTTATTATCTAAACTATTTTTATTTTTAGATAAAATTGTTATATCTTTAATTTTTAATTTTTTTAATACTTTGATATATTCGAGTGCAATATATCCCGAACCTACGATTAATACTGATTTGTTCTGATAATTATTCAAATCTATCTTAGATAATTTTTCATAGGATTGATTGATCATTTCAAGTAATTGGGCATAACTCTGTTTCATTATTTAATATTTTTTTTATATGTTGATTAAAAGTTCTAAATAATTCTATATGGATTTTCTGTGATTCTTCAAGTGTTGGTAACAGACAATCATTTTTTGAAAATATATCATCAATAATTTTAGTTGTTAATACACTTGTATGTTCAAATTCGAATTCTATCTTATTTTTACTTCCATGATTAAAAATATGTGCATCATTTTCTAATTCATTAATCTCTACAAATTTATCATCACCATAAATGTGGATTAAAATTTTCTTCTTCTCTGATGGTAGAAATGTTAAAGAAACAAGACCATGTTGATTTGTTCCTACTAAAGTTCCCTGAAATTCTTTAAAATCATTTCCTCTTTTATTTTCAAAAATTTCTTTAATTAAAAATTCACCATTAATTTTAATATTATTATCCCTTGCTAACCAACAAAAAAGATCAATGTAATGTATTGAATTGGTTCCTAAGCCCAAATTTCCAGCAAATACTGATAAATGTATTTTTTTTGAATCTTTAAAAATCTCTTTAATTTTTTGATATCCGCTATAATATCTACGATTAGTATTTACCCATCCTTTTGCAGAAAATTTTTTCATTTTTAGTAATAATTCATCAAATTCCTTTATTGATTGACAAACTATTTTTTCTATAAGAAATATTTTATGACCTAGTTTTAGAAGTTCATCAATTATCTTTACTCTATTTTTAGAATTTGTTGCAATAATTACAATGTCACTATTTTTTGTATTTTTAGAAATTGATTTTTTCCAAACAATTTTTTTTAAATTTTCGTCATATTTCATTTCACCTAATCTTAATTTTGCTAATAAAACTGCCTCATCATTAGGTTCAATGATTTCTATTAGATATTCTCCATTTAATTTTGTTAATGCTTGAAGATGTCTGCTTCCAATATTCCCACATCCTACGAGGATAATTTTTTTTCCAGCCATCTTTACATTTTACATTTTTTCATGTTTAAAACAGTTCTACTGTTAAAATTATAATTATGTATAAAATTCTTACAATTACTCTAATTTGAATACTATTTATGAATAATTTGAACCTATTTTACTTCAATTGATTTTTAAAAACCTTAGTCTTCTAAATTTTATGCAAAATGTTACTGGATTACGAACTGTAGAGTGGAAAAATAATAAAGTGATAATGATTGAGCAAACCAAATTACCTAATGAATTAGTTTTTGTAGAATATGATGATTTTAACCAAATTGCTAATGCTATCAAAACTTTAATCGTCAGAGGTGCCCCTGCAATTGGGGTATCTGGGGCATTTGGATTGGGATTAGCTGCTTTACAAAGTAAAGCAACAACAAAAGATGAATTACTCTCTGACTTGGAAGATGCAAGAAAAATTCTTTTTGCAACAAGACCTACCGCTGTAAATTTAGGTTGGGGATTAGAAAAAATTATGAATGTTGCAAAAACTGGAGAAACTGCTGAACAAATTAGAGAATTAGTAATTGAAACTGCTAAGAAAATGGCTGATGAAGATATTGAAATTAACAAAGCTATGGGAAAGAACGGTTCAGTTCTTTTTGACAATAATGATACAATTATGACTCACTGTAATGCTGGTGCATTAGCTACTGTTGCATATGGAACTGCATTAGGTGTTATTCGTGCAACTAGAGAAAGTGGGAAAAATGTTAAAGTAATTGCTACTGAAACAAGACCAATTCAACAAGGTTCTAGATTAACAGCTTTTGAATTAAAACATGATGGATTCGATGTTAGTTTGGTTCCTGACACTGCAGTTGGATATTCCATGGCAAATGGATTGGTAAACAAAGTTGTAGTGGGTGCTGATAGGATTGTAAAAACTGGTCATGTTTTTAACAAAATTGGAACATATCAAGTAGCAACAATGGCAAAACAACATGGAATTCCATTTTATGTTGCAGCTCCACTATCTACTATTGATATGGAAACAAAAGCTGAAGATGTAATTATTGAAATGAGAAAAGGAAATGAAGTTACAGGTATTGGCGAAAAAAAGACTGCTCCTGATGATATTGGGGTTATTAATCCTGCATTTGATATGACTCCTCCTGAACTAATTGCTGGAATTATTACCGAAAAAGGTGTGGCTACAGCACCTTATGAAGAATCTCTTACAAAATTATTCCAAGCTAATTAATACAAAGTTTTTATTGTTTTTTAAACTGTAAATTAGAATATGAGTACAGTTTCTGCACAAGCAATTGAAGATTCATTAAAACAGTGTATGGATCCTGAAGTTCCTCTAAATATTGTAGAAATGGGATTAATCTATGGAATTGATGTTAAAGAAAATAATGATGTTGATATTAAAATGACAATGACTACACAGGGTTGCCCTTTACATGAAACTTTGATTGCAGATGCAACAAGATTTGCAAAAAAAGTTCCTGGTGTAAATAATGTAAAAATTGACATTGTTTGGGAACCTGCATGGACAATGGATAAAATGACTGAAGAAGGAAAACTCAAAATTAAAGAAATGGGTGCTAATGGTTTGAATACTCCTGCACCAATTAATTATGAAACTGCGTTACCTCAAGGAGTTGGAAAATTAGTTCAACAAGACGATGGTTCCATGGTATTAGCTAATGAACATGAACAGGGATTTATGGTAAATCAGGCTATTGTTGATTTTTGGAAATCATGTAATGGCCAACGCAAAGTTACCGATTTGGTAGAAGTATTTGCGCAACAGACAGGATTACAACGAAATCAAGTTGAAAAAGAAGTTATGCAATTACTTCAACAACTTCGTGATGGTGGACTAATTGCAATTGCAGGTCATCCAGACACACCAAATGTTGAATTTAAAAAATAATTTTAAAAAATATAGTTAGAGTTTGCACCATCAAAGTTTATTGTAACTCCTGAAAGATATTTTATATTATTCTCAATTATTGCTTTAACAAAATTTCCTATCTCTTCTGGCTCTCCTAATCTTTTCATAGGTAATGTTTTTTCAAATTCTTTAACATTTTTAATTAATTCTTGAGTTCTGTCTGTGTTGATAGGTCCTGGTGCAATGTTAACACAGCTAATATTTTTTTCAGCATATTCTTTACTTAATACTTTGAAAACTTCGGCAAATGCAGCACGATATGCTGATGATATGATCAATCTTGTATTTGGCTCTTTAATTACACTGGAGCTTATTAAAAAAATATATCCTCCGTCATTGATTTTGATATTTTGTAGTATGGTAACAAATCCTAGAAATAATTGATTATGATATAGACTCCAGTCTTCTTCTGTGATAGTTAAGAATGGTTTTGGTTTTGGACCCCCTGTGTTTAAAACTAAAATATCTGTCTGAGTATTTTTCTCTAAAAATTTTTTTACACTCTCTAGATTTGATGTATCTATCTCTTTTTTTGATGCTGTAAAAACATCAATTTCTATTGTTTTTAATGCATTTGAAATTGATTTACCTATTCCACGTGAACCACCTAAAACAATTGCTTTAGTCATATTATTCTAAATAATTCTTCATAATTAAATTAATTTATTTTGTTTTTTAAAAATATATTATCTTTTAATAGTTATTTTACTATATGAAAATATTTTATTTATTAGGATTTATTATGATAGGGTTTTCTGTTTTTATTATTTTACTTCCTGAATATCGTTCTATTACAGAAATTTCTGATAACAATACATTTTTAAAAATTAATTCATGTAATGAAATGCATTCTTTAGATGATGTTTCAAAACAATCTTCTAATTTAATTAATTGGTCCAATTGTGATCTTTCTGGAATATCCTTAAGAAATTATGATTTATCTGGAGCAAATTTAGAAGGTGTAAATCTTTCAGGTAGTGATCTTACAGGTAGTAATATGATTGGAGTAAATATGAAAAATGCAATTCTTTATGGTTCTGATCTTCGTGAAGCAAATTTACTAGAAGCTGATCTTACAAATACTATTTTAGATGGTTCCAATTTACGTGATACAATTTTAGAATCTGCTAATTTAGAAAATTCTAAAATTCGTTATGCAAAATTTTATAAAACAATTCTTGTGAAAACTAATCTACAAAATTCTGATGGATATAAAACCAATTTCTGTGGGCAAGATCTTACTCATAAAATTTTATCTGGAGTAAATTTTGCAGGTGCTGATCTTGATTACACAAATTTTGCTAATTCTGATCTAACTTTATCTACATTAACTGGTGCAAAATTAAATGGAGCAAATTTAGTATTTGCAAAATTAAATGATCAGGATTTATCTGGAGTTGATTTTAGTAATGCCAATCTAGCATATGCTGATCTTACAAATACAGATCTATCTAACACAAATATGTATAATGCAAAATTAGATAACACTATTTTTGATGAATCCAAATTTTTTAATACAAAAATTGATGAAGAAAATCTTTTAAAAATCAAACAACTTGATATAGATATTTCAGGTATTGATGTTTCAAATCCAAATGTCTCCCTTTCTACAGTAGAACTTAATTCAGAAAATCTTAAAAAATTATTCAAAAAAAGTAATAATCCTGGAGAAGATTTTTCAAATCTCTCAATATCTGGAATCAATGTAGATGAGTCTAATTTTACCGGTTCTACTATTTCAAACTCAAAATTTCCTTTTTCAAAATTTTCTGAAACTGATCTTTCATATTCCAATCTAAAAAATGTTGATTTATCTTTTTCAGACTTACTTGGTGTAAATTTTACCGGCTCTAGCTTACTTGGTGTAAATTTTACTGGCTCTAACTTATCTGGTGCAAATTTTAATGGTGCTTATATTGAAAATAGTGATTTTTTAAATACTAAAATATTTGGAACAAAATTTTTTGGTACAACTATTGTTAATACATCATTTAGTAATTCCGAAATAAATTCTGCTAATTTTATGGGGTCTAAGTTAACAAAATCCTCTTTGTTTAATTCATCTGTAGTTAACAGTGATTTTTCTGGTGCAGTATTTTCTGAAATTGATTTATCAAATTTTGATTTAAGTGGAAATAAATTCCGTAATTCTATTCTTAATAGTATGAATTTTTCATATTCTAATTTATCTAACACTGATTTTTCTTATGCTTCTTTGAATAGTGCTAATTTTGATAATTCATTATTAATTAATTCCAATTTTTATATGGCAGATTTTGGAGCAGCAAATTTATCAAATGCTAATCTTTCTGGAGCAAATTTATTACAATCATATGTTAAAAACACTAATCTTGAAAATATTATTACTGATTCAAGTACTTTAACAGATATTTGTTTTGAAAATAATTTAATTGATAAAATACAATGCAAAATACAGCGTTTAGTTTCAATTGATGATATTCCATATAATACCACATATGAACATCGAGATAATTATGACGTTGTTTATCCATAAATATAGATTATTTTTTTATATTTTAAATTAAATTTTTCCTTGTTGCCATGCTTGATTAAATTTTTTGATGGCTTCTTGATATGCTGTAATTGATTCATCACCTGACGTTGTAAGAAATTTCTCCCATTGTCCATTAAATTTTTTTATTGATTCAATATTGGTCTCTTTGAAAATATTTTCAATCATTTTTGTTTGCTGTTTGATATATTCTGGACCAATTTCTTCCCAAGTATTTTCCCAGCTTGTACTAACTTTTTTTAATAATTCGGTATCTGATTCTATTGCCTTTTGACATGCATCATGATATGCCATTAACGTTTCATTTGTAGATTTTTGCCATTGTGCTAAAGATTCTTTCCATCCACTTAGTGCAGAATTATACTCTTTCCATGCTTTTTCAAATTCTGGTTTTTTTGTAGATTTTTTACTTTGTTTTTTTGGTTTGGGTGTTATTTTTTTGGCTATTTTCTTTTTAGTTTGGGATTTTTTTTTGGTAGCCATATTATTGTTAAATTGTAATAGAAGTTAAATCTTTAAATCATTTGAGGTTAAAAATACCATAAATTTATCTTAAAATTTTGATGCTTTAGAAAAAGTTGGAATATGATTTTCATCCTTATTTTTAAATAAATTATAATGATTTTTACATAAATTTCTAGTTTCTTTAAAACTAATTTGTACCATTTGTATAGCTTTTTCTTTACATTCTGAAATACTGCATTGCAATATTGTAAATAATTAATATTTCTTAATAAAACTTTGAAATTATATAATTACCACTACTAACTTTTTTATGATTGTAGTACATTGCAAAAATTATGGATGATGATGAAAAGGGGAAAGAATTTTTAAAATTAATTGATGATCAAAATACTGTTCAATGGAATATTGTTGCAAAATTATCTTCTTTGGTTAAAGTAGAATGGAATTCTATCGAATTAAAAACTGAACTTGAAACTTTAGTTAAAGATCATTATAAAATTACTAAAGACCTTAACAGTTTAGATGATAATAATAGTATTTTATAATCCAGAATCTACCATTAATGCAATAAATAATACTGCCAAATAAGGACTAGAAAATTTAAACAATGTCCATGCAGCTGTTTCCATGGGTTTTATTGTAACCCAAACTGATAGTCCTAACATTAATGCACCTGATGCAATTGCAGTCCATAAATACACATCCCCTACCATGTTTTCATCACTTTCAGTTGTAATGAAAAATGGTGCAATTGAAAATAATACCATTACAACAGTAGATAGTGCAATAGCTCTTGCTGATGTTTTTTCAGATTGTACTGCAGTTAACATTGGAACGTTCACTTTGTTATAATCTTCTTTGAAATGTAATGTTAAAGCCCAAATATGCATTGGAATCCAAATAAACACTAATCCTGCCATTGCTAATCCCATTGTCCATAAATCTGACATAGTTACTGCAACCCATCCAATCATAGGTGGTGCACCTCCACATAATCCTCCTAAAATAATATTAGTTCTAGAATTTCGTTTTAGTATATATGAATAAATAATAATATTGTTTACTAGTGCAAATGCAATGAAGATTGTTGCCCATATTCCTTGTTCCAATGTTGTAGTAAATGAAATTGCAAAAGCCAACACTAATGATATTCCAGCTAATGCTAATCCAAAGTTTCTTGCTTTAACAGCTGGATAAATTCTCTTTGAAGGAAGAGGTCTGTCTTTAGTTCTTTCCATAATTGCATCGATATCCCTATCATGATAATTTGTCAAAGTATTAGCTGCTGCAGAACCTGATGCTACTGAAAATAACATTAAAGCCCATGTTTCTATAGAAATTGGAATATTGTAAATATTTGATGCTGTTAATGCTGCTCCAAATGCCGTAAATACAAGTAAATACCAAATTTTTGGTTTTGTTAATTCATAGTAAACTGCAACTTTGGAACTGGTTGTTTGTTTTTGCAATACTAGTCACCACTATTTGATGGCATATATGGCATTGCTTTCGTTCGTGATTTCATTTCAATAAATGACTCTGATGACTGAATTCCTTCAACTCTTCCTATTTCTTCTGAAACCATTTTATGCATTTGATCCAATGATCTTGCATACATTGTTACAAGTATGTCAAATCTACCAGTAACTTCTGCAACTTCTCTAACTCCATCAATTTTGAATAACTCTTTAATTACATTATCACGTTGTTTGGTATCTATGTTAATACCTGTCAATGCTTTTACTTCATATCCCAGTTCAGCATCGTTGACAACTATTGTAAAACGTTCAATTAATTTTCTTTTAACTAACCTTTTGATTCTTGAATAAACTACTGAAGAATTTACATCTATTTTTTTTGATAAACGTGGAACTGAAATTGAAGCATCATTAGATAATTCTGATAAAATTTGTAAATCTAAATCATCTACTTTTGTCGTTTAAAACACCTAATTTGATCAAGATTTCTGGTTCTTATAAAGTTATTATTGTAAAAATTACAAAAAAATTCTCTAAATCTTATTTTTTTTGTATAACATTTCTGCAAGTAGTACAGCACCTTTTGCTGATCCCATTTTTTTGTTATGTGAAAATAACATGTATTTTAACCCATTATCAAATAATTCTTCTTTTTCTACTCTTCCAATAGTTGTAGTCATTCCATCACCTACTGTTCTTTCCATTCTTGGTTGTGGTCTAGTTGGGTCTTCATGAAATGCATAGTAATCTTTTGGAGCAGATGGTAATCCTGCAACTGAAATGTCTTTGTTACTTTGATTGTAAGTTTCTTTTGCTTTTTCTGGATCAATTTCTTCTCTAGTTTCCACAAAAACTGATTCTGTATGGCCATCTATTACTGGAACTCTGGTGCATGTACAACTAATTCTGATATCTGCATCTTCAATTTTTCCATCTTTTAGTTTTCCCAAAATTTTTCTTGTTTCCAATCTAACTTTTCCCTCTTCTTTTGGAATATATGGAATAATGTTGTCTGTTATTCCCATTGCAGATACGCCTGATTTTCCTCCACCTGATATTGCTTGCATTGAAGTCATCATAACTTTTTTTGCCCCATATTTGTCAAGTAGTGGTTTTAACGTAATTGCTAAACCTGTAGTAGTACAATTTGGTAAAGGAGCTACCCATCCTTTCCAGTTTCGATTTTTCTTTTGAATTTCTAGTAATTCTGTTTGTTCATCATTTATTCCTGGAATTAGTATTGGGACGTCATTTTCATATCTATAAGCTGAACTAGTTGAGATAACTGGTAAATCTGCAGCCATTTTAGTTTCTATATCTCTTGCAGCTTCAGATTCAACTGCAGAAAATATCAAGTCCAATTGAGAAACATCTAACTCATCTACTGATTTGACTGTCATTTCTTTGATATATTCTGGAATTTCTCCAGCTACATCCCATGCTATAATTCCACTGGCATCTTTTATTGCATCTAGATAGTTTTTTCCTGCAGAACGTTCTGATGCTGCAATTTGAGTAACTTCAAACCATGGGTGATTATCTAATGATTGTACAAATTCTTGTCCAACAGAACCTGTCACTCCAATTATTGCAACTTTTTTCTTATCCATAATGTGAATATGGATCGGGTTCAATTAATAATCGTTTTCTGATTACCAAAACATACTAAATTAGCCAATTCTATTTGGAACTGTGAAAATAAGAACAAAATCCTCTATTCGGAGACATATTCCTGTTATTCATGGTGGAAAAATTCCTGTAAAAAATAGCGATCACAATATCATTGATTTTAGTTCTAATATCACTCCTCTTGGAATTCCTAATTTTGTCAAATTAATAATTAAAAAAAATTTAGATAAAGTTCAATTTTACCCTGACCCAAAATCTGAAAATGTAATTTCAAGTCTAGAAAAATATACGCATTTATCAAAATCAAATATTGTTGTTGGAAATGGTGCAATTGAAATTCTTTATAATTTTTGTTTTGCATTTTTATCTAAAACAACTAAAGTGCTAATTCATGTACCAACATTTCAAGAATATGAAACTGCAGTAAAACTAAGTAATTGCAAAATTTCATATTTTAAATCCTTAAATTTATCTACAAACATTGATTCATTTATTTCACAAATTCCAAAAAATGGATGTATTTTTCTTTGTAATCCTAATAATCCTACAGGGAAATTATTATCAAAAAAAGAATTATTGTCTATAATTATTGTAGCAAAAAAATTAAAAACTATTGTATTTATTGATGAATGTTTTATTGAATTAGTTCCAAAATCTAATGAATCTCTTATATCTTATGTAAAAAAATATGATAATTTATTTATTTTAAGATCTTTAACAAAATCATTTGGTTTACCTGGATTAAGAATTGGATATGCATGTGGTTCTAAAGAAATAATTAAAATTTTACAAAAAATAAAAATTCCTTGGAGTGTAAATTCTTTAGCACAAGATGCAGCTAACGCTGTAATTAAAAATATTTCTCATATTAAAAAATCTAATCTAATAATTCAGAAAGAATTAAAATATTTAGAAGATAATATTTCTATTTTAAATGGATTTGAATGTATTTCTTCATCTACCAATTTTATTTTAATTAAAACAAAAAATGATTCTACAAAATTACAAACAAAATTATTAAAAAATAAAATTTTAATCCGTGATTGTAAAAATTTTAGAGGTTTAGATAATCATTACATTCGAATTGCAGTAAAATCTCACAAAGATAATGTAAAATTAGTAAAAGCATTGGAGAAAATAAAATGAAATCATTAATGATTCAGGGAACTTCCTCTGGTGCTGGCAAAACAATCTTGGTTGCAGCTTTGTGTAGGATTTTTTCAGATAAAGGTTACAGTGTTGCTCCGTTTAAATCTCAAAATATGTCTAATTTTGCTTATATTACGCCTGATTTTGAAATTTCTCGTGCTCAAGCAATTCAAGCTTTTGGTGCACGTTGTAATATTACGCCTGATTTGAATCCTATTTTATTAAAACCAGTTGGGAATTATTCTAGTATTGTATATTTGAACGGTAAGCGTTTCAAAAAAATGCATGCTCAAGAATATTATGAAAAATTTGTTAATATTGAAGGTATGAAAATAGTTACAAAATCACTGAAGACTTTACAGAAAAATTTTGATTTGGTAATTATGGAGGGGGCAGGTTCTCCTGCAGAAATTAATTTACAGAAATATGATATTGCAAATATGAAAATTGCTAAAAAAGCAAATGCAGATGTATTGTTGGTAACTGATATTGATAAAGGAGGATCTTTTGCAAGTTTAGTCGGAACCATGAATTTAATTGATAAAAAATATCAAAAACTTGTCAAGGGGTTTATTTTTAATAAATTTCGTGGTGATATTGATGTATTAAAACCTGGATTTAAAAAATTAAAAAATATTACAAAAATTCCTACTTTTGGAACTATTCCATTAATATCATTAAATTTACCTGAAGAAGATTCTCTTAATGCAAAACCTAAACATATTACTTGGAGTAAAAAAAATATTTCAAAAATTGATGATGAATTAAATAAATTATCAAAAACTGTTAAATCAAATATTGATATTAATTCAATTGAGAAAATGTTACAATGATTCTTGAATCTATATCTATTATTGGTTTTGCAATTTTAATTGATTTAATATTTGGAGATCCAAAAAATCGTTATCATCCAACAGCTTGGATAGGAACATTGATTGCAAAATTTACTCCTGTTGTGAAACACCAAAATTCTATAATTGAAAAAATTGGTGGTATTTTAATTATTATAATTATTTCTAGTATTGTTGTTTTATTATTATCAAGTCTTAATTTTACAATATCTTTAATTTCTATTGATTATGTTTCACTGATTGCTTCTATACTTATTGGGGCATTATTGCTTAAAACAACTATTGCTATTCGTGGAATGGAAAAACATGCAATCAGTGTATTGGAATCTCTGGAGAGTAATAATCTTGATATGGCAAGAAATTATTTATCTATGATTGTAAAGCGAAATACCACAAATTTGGATAAAAATCATGTACTTTCAGGCGTATTAGAAAGTATTAGTGAGAATACTGTTGATGGTATAACTGGACCAATGTTTTATTATGCTTTTTTTGGTTTATGGGGAGCGTTTGTGTATAGAGTTATCAATACAGCAGATTCAATGATTGGGTACAAAAATGATATTTTTAAAAATTTAGGATGGTTTGCTGCTACCTGTGATACAATCTTAAATTATATTCCATCTAGATTAACAGGATTAATGATGATTATTTCAGCAGCTATTTTACAAAATAATTGGAGAAATTCTTACAAAATAATGATTAGAGATGGCAAAACAACTGAAAGTCCTAATGCTGGATATCCTATGGCAGCATTAGCTGGCGCTTTAGAAACTAAATTTGAAAAAATAAATCATTATAAATTGGGAGATGGTGAAATTGTTCTTACAAAACAACATGTCATTTCTGCAATTAAGATTATGAAATTAACATCAATTCTTTTCTTTGGAATTATTATAATTCCAATAATTTTTATTTTATCTTTTATTGGATGGTGGCTTTATGTTTAAAGAAATTGGATCTATTTTTTCTTTTTTGACAATTTTACCATCATCAAATTTTACATTAGATGATACTGCAAAATACATGTATCTTTTTCCTATTGTTGGAATTATAATTGGAATTTTAGTTGGTGGTTTTGGTTTTGGTTTATCTTTTCTTTTGGATCCAATTATAGTTAGTTTTCTTGTAGTTACATCAATTGTAATTATAACTGGAATTCATCATGCAGATGGTTTAGCAGATTTTGCTGATGGTCTTATGGTAAAAGGTAGTAAGGAGAAAAAACTTAATGCAATGAAGGATCTTTCTACAGGTTCTGCAGGAATAGTTGCCATTGTTCTGTATCTTATTGGATTAGTTGTTACAATTTCTCTTACAACTGGATTTGATTTGTTTAAGGCAATATTGATTAGTGAAATTTTAGCAAAATTTTCAATGGTTTTATTAGCGAGTTTAGGAAATTCAGCATCATTAGGCTCAAATTCTCCTTTTATGAAAATTATGAAAGATAAGAAAAAATTGATGGTAGCATTTGTAATCATGATTATTCCTATTGCTTTACTTGGTGAAACTACTGGTCTTGTAATGCTTGGTGTGACTATAATTGTAACATTATTTATTTTGATAATATCTACTCGTAGTTTTGGTGGAATTACTGGTGATGTTCTTGGTTCAACAAATGAATTAACTCGTTTAGCATCATTGATGGTGTTTGTATCAATATGATTGGGTTGGTAATGGCAGGTGGTAAAGGTGCACGTATGAATTTAGATCATGAAAAATTATTGCTCAAATATAAAAAACCAATCATCCTTCATGTAGTTGATTCTTTAAAAGATTCAAATTGCTTTTCAAAAATTTTAGCCCTAACTAGTTCTAATTCTCCAAATACAAAAATATTATTACAAGAAAATAATATTGAAATATTTCATACCTCCGGAATTGGATATGTTGAAGATTTATCTTTGGTACTTCAATCTATTCATGATTCAGTTTTAGTTACTTCAGGTGATTTACCATTATTGGATAAAGAAATAATACAACAAATTGTTAATCATTATGATCCTGCAAAAATTTGGACAAGTATACTAGTTACTAACAAATTTTTAACAACACTTGGATTGGAATCTGATTATTCTATATATCACAGTAATCAAAAATGTAATTACACTGGAATTTCTTTAATTAATACAAATAAAATTAATTCATCTGAAAATATAGATGAAAATTATATTATAATTGATGATAAACGTGTTGCATTTAATTTAAACACAAAGCGAGATTATGAATTACTCGGCACTACCTGAAATTTTACCATTTATTTTGGCTTTAGAACCTGTTGGTTCTGAAATTGTATTGCCACAAGAATTACATGCAATAACTGTAGATGCATGAGAATATATTATTTGTAATTCACCGCACTCTTCACAATTAACCTTTTGAAACTTACTTGATGGTTTTGGAACTTCGATGTGACCTTTTTTCATGCTGCTACCAACTCAAATTTCTTAATTCTAACACCTTTTTTATTGTATTTCTTTTTACATACAGTACATGTCATAAGTGGAGTAACTTTCTTTGTAACTTTGGCTGGTTTTGCAAGTTTTGGGAATTTTTGTCCACCATAACCTTGTTTACGTTCAGCGTGACGACGTTCACCTGCTGCAGAACCACGTCTTTTTCCAGCCTTGTAAATAGAGACCTTTTGTTCAGTATGTGTATTACATTTTGCACAATACTTTCTGATCACCTTTGGAATGTTCATATCAACAAAACCTCTTCAACCGTAATTTAAGCATTGAACCTATAATAGTCATAAATTTCATTTATTCTTATGAGTTCAAGCCTAGCCGATTCAATTAATTCTCTAAATTCTGTTGCACTTGGTGAGAAAAAATCTGATCTAGTATTAACAAATTGTAACTTACTTTCAGTTTACACTAGAGAAATTATTCCAAAAACTCAGATCGCAATAATCAATGATCGTATTGCCTATGTTGGTCCTGATGCAACACATACGATAGGACCAAAAACAAAAGTCATTGATATTCATGATAAATTTGTCAGTCCCGGATTTGCAGATCCTCATTTACACATTGATCAATTTGTATTACCATCTGAATTTGCAAAACAAGCTCTTCTTTGTGGTGTAACATCTCTTTTTTCAGATCCAATTGACATTGTTAGTGTCGGAGGTTACAAGGGTTTTCAAGAATTTCTTAAATTAGGTGAAAATTTACCAATTAGAATATTTCAAGCAGTTCCTGGAGGACTTCCTGTAGATGCAAAATTTAGTAATAGTAAATCATTAAGTCCATCACAAGAAAAAATTGCAATAAAACATCCACATGTAATTGGAATGGGAGAAGTTTTTTCATGGACTAAAGTAACTTTACGTGAACCTAAAACAATGAAGTCCCTTTCAACAATGTTGGAGTGTGATTGTATAATTAATGGACACACTGCAGGTGCAAGTGGGAAAAAACTTAATGCATATGTTTCATCTGGTATACTTTCTTGTCACGAACCAATTAATTTTGATCAAGTGTTGGAACGATTACGTCTAGGAATGTGGATAATGATAAGAGAAGGTTCTATACGTCGTGATTTGAAAGAAATTATTCCACGTGTATTATCAAATGGAACATATCTTAATCGGTTAATGTTTTGTTCTGATGGTCTTGATCCGTTAGATATTTCTAAATTTGGTCACATTGATTATTGCATACGTGAATCCATTAAACTTGGTTTAGAACCAATTGATGCAATTACAATGGCATCAAAAAATAATTTTGATTATTATAATATGGGAAAGGATCTTGGTGGTATTGCCCCTGGGAAATTAGCTGATATCTTAGTTTTTGATAATTTAAAATCATTTAAACCAAAACATGTTTTTGTTGGCGGTAAACTTGTAGTTTCTAATGGTTCTTTTGTAGCTCGTATTAGAAAAAATATTATTTCTCCATGGATTAAAAAAACTGTTAAATTAAAAAAATTCTCTAAAAATGACTTTCTAATAAAATCCAAAAAAGATCATGTAGTAGCAAATACTATTTTTATGCAAAATGAAATAATTACTAAATTGGGAACATCCGAACTTAATTCTAGGGATGGTCATGTTTCTGCATCTTTAGATTCTGATATTTGGAAAATTGCAGCATTTGACAGAATTCATGGAACAGGTAAACATTCTATTGGTTTTCTTGAAAATTTTGGTGCTGATATAGGTGCATTTGCTTCAACTTGGAGTTTTCATGAAAATAATTTGATTATACTTGGTTCAAATGATTCTGATATGGCAATAGCATCAAACCATTTAATTAAAAATCAAGGTGGTTTAGTTGTAGTCAAGTCTGGAAAAATTCTTGCCTCATTACCTTTACAATTTGGGGGAATTGTTTCAACTGATTCTTTTGAGACTGTTTCATCTAATTTTGAACAGATCAATAATTCTATTGTAGATTTAGGATGTAAATTCAGTAAACCTCACTTAATTCCTTTATTCTTACCTTTTCTAGCACTACCTTCTGTAAGGATTCTTGCAGGTGGAATTATTGATGTCAAAAAACGATCTTACATTTCACCAATCAATTAGGCAATGTTAAAAAGGGGGATTTTGAGAATTGAAAATGAATCTAAATGGCATCAATTCAACAAGGACCAAATGGACCTGTACTAGTTCTTAAAGAAAGTGCATTACAACAAAAAGGTAAAGATGCTCAACAAAACAACATTGCTGCAGCAAAATTAGTTGCAGAATTAGTTAAAAGTAGTCTTGGACCTCGTGGTTTAGATAAAATGTTAGTTGATTCCTTAGGTGACGTTACAATTACAAATGATGGTGCTACTATTCTTAAAGAAATTGATGTTCAACATCCAGCAGCAAAAATGATTGTTGAAATTGCTAAAACTGTAGATAATGAAGTAGGTGATGGAACAACTTCTTCTGTTGTTTTTGGAGGTGCATTATTAGCTAGAGCAGAAGATCTCTTGAAAAAAGACGTTCATTCTTCAACTATTATTGAAGGTTATCAGGCAGCATCTGAAAAAACTCTTGAAATCTATTCTCAATTATCCAAAAAAATTCAACCTGACGATAAAGCATCACTTATTAAAATTGCTTCAACAAGTATGCAATCAAAATTAATTTCTGAAGATAGTACTATTTTATCAAAAATTGTTGTTGATGCGATTCTTAGTATTACAACAAAAAAAGGTGATAACTATTTCGTTGATCTTGAAAATATTAAAGTTGAAAAGAAACCAGGTGGTTCAATTGATAATACACAAATTGTAAAAGGTATTGTTTTAGATAAAGAAATTGTTCATAGTGGAATGCCTACTAGAATAGAATCTGCAAAAATTGCATTAATCAATTCCGCATTAGAAATTGAAAAAACTGAAATGAGTGCAGAAATTAGAATTACTGATCCAACTCAAATGCAGATGTTCTTAGAAGAAGAAAATAGAATGCTAAAGACAATGGTTGATAAATTACATGATGTTGGTGCTAATGTTTTGATTTGTCAAAAAGGAATTGATGATATTGCACAACATTATCTTTCTAAACATGGTATCATGGCAATTCGTCGTGTCAAAGAAAGTGATATGATTAAACTTTCTAAAGCTACAGATGGTCGTGTAATTAGTAATTTAGATGATTTATCTGAAAATGATCTTGGTCATGCTGATTTAGCTCATCAAAAGAAAGTAGAATCTGATAAATGGGTATTCATTGAAGGCTGTAAGCATCCACAATCTGTTACAATGTTAATTCGTGGAGGAACTCAAAGAGTAATTGATGAAGTTGATCGTTCTATTCATGATTCACTTATGGTAGTAAAAGATGTAATTGAAAAACCTGAAATTGTTGCAGGTGGAGGTGCTCCTGAATCATTTGCAGCATCTCAACTTAAAGAATGGGCTGATAACTTTAGTGGAAGAGAACAACTTGCAATTAAAAAATATGCTGAAGCATTAGAGGTAATTCCATTAACTATTGCTGAAAATGCAGGTATGGATCCAATTGATACCATGGCTACTTTAAGATCAAAACAAAATCAAGGCCAAAAATGGACTGGAATTGATGCAAAAAATACAAAAATTGCTGATATGATGGCAATTAATGTTTTAGAACCAATTGTAGTTAAAGAACAAATTATAAAATCTGCAACCGAAGCAGCATGTATGATTCTTAGAATAGATGATGTTATTGCTATATCTGGTGGTCCAGGTGGCGGCGGTATGCCCCCAATGGGATAAATTTAGTTAAAACTTAATCATACTCTACTTTTCATAAATTATTGTTGTACAAAATTGGTGTAGATTTAGGTGGTACTAAAACAGAAATTATTGTTCTTGATGAAAATCTAAATGTTTTAGAAAGAAAAAGAGTACCTACCCCTCAAAATAATTACAATGAAATTATTCATACAATTGAAACCCTAGTTTCAGATGTCTCTCAAAATATTTCTGATTTTTCTTTAGGAATTTGCTGTCCTGGGTCAATTTCAAAACAAACTGGATTAATCAAAAATAGTAATACTCGATGTTTAATCGGTAAATCTTTAAAAAAAGATTTAGAACATAAACTCCACAAAACTATTTCTATTGAAAATGATGCTAATTGTTTTACTTTGTCTGAATCTAAAATAGGTGCTGGGATTGGATTTGGTTTAGTTTTTGGTGTTATTCTAGGTACAGGTGTAGGTGGAGGAATTGTAATTAATGATATTCTTCATTGTGGTAGAACCAATATTGCTGGTGAATGGGGACACCATACTTTACATCAAAATGGTAATTCTTGTTATTGTGGTAAATCTGGTTGTGTGGAGACATACATTAGTGGACCATCTTTAGAAAAACGTTGGAATCAGCTTACTGGATTAACTCAATCTATGCCTGAAATTATCAATAATTTTGATTATGCTATTGGTAAACAATGGAAAGATGAATTTTTAGAAAATTTTGGTTATGGTCTTGCAAATGTAATTGATATTTTAGATCCTGATGCCATAATTCTTGGAGGCGGTTTATCTAATATTGATTTTTTATACACTGAAGGTACACAATCAATTTACTCAAAAGTATTTTCCGATATTGTTGAAACTCCTATATTGAAAAACAAACTTGGTGATTCTTCAGGAGTATTTGGAGCTGCACTTTTAGATTAATTTTTTGGACATCCTTCCATTTTTGCAATAAAATATCCATTTGTCATTATTTCAATTTCAGTATCTTCTGGAACAGATTCTGAATGACAAAATTTACATTCTTCTGTAGTTACTACTGCATTATCTTCTCCAATTGATTTTAACCATTCTTTTGCAAAAGAAATTGCAGCTGTAGAATCATTTTTGTCAGTAATTACATCAAAATGTATTGTATGACCATCATTTGCTTTTACATAAGTATCAAAAACATGAAAAGTCATATTTATGACAATTTTTTTGCATATGTATCTCTAATTTCAAGAGTTTTATCTACAATCTCATTTACATTTACATCTAATTCTGTAGTTATCAAAATTAATCCTGCACCTCCAATAGGTATTGTTATTCTATAGATTTTTTCATATTTTGCTAATGCAAAAACTGGAACACCAATTTTGTCAGCAGTTTTTTTCCTTGTTGACCATCGGTAAATTGCTTGTGATAATGATGTTTCAGTTTCTTCTCTAGTTAAGTGAGATGTAATGCCTGGTCTAATTTTATCATGTAGCTCACCATAATCATAAACAGCTGCATATCTAATTTTTTCATTATACGCTAATATTTCATCACAGATTTTTTCATAACTCATAATTTTTCACTATTGTGGTTCAATTGTTGCTGGTGGTTTACTTGAAATTGTATATGTTACCCAAGTTACATCCTCAATTTCATTAGTAATTCTATTACTCATTTTCTCTAGTACTCCATGTGGCAGTCTCGTCCAATCAGCAGTCATTGCGTCAATAGAATCTACAACTCTAATCATAACTATGTTTCCATATCTTCTCTCATCTCCTACGACTCCAACTGCTTTATCATCACCTACTGCTGCATAAGCTTGCCAGACTTTGGTATAAAATCCAGATTCCATTAACTCTTCTTCAACAATTTTACTTGCTATTTTTGAAATTTCTAATTTTGCTGGAGTCACTTCTCCAATTATTCTAACTGATAATCCTGGACCTGGAAATGGATGTCTCATGAAAAGTTTTTCAGGAACACCTAAAATTTTAGCAATTTCTCTAACTTCGTCTTTGTATAATTCTCTTAGTGGTTCTAAAATTCCTAAATTAAGCCAATCTGGTAATCCTCCTACATTGTGATGAGATTTTATTACTGCTGCTGGACCTTTTGAAACCCCACTTTCAATTACATCTGGATATAAAGTTCCTTGAGCTAACCATTTGAAGGGACCTTCTTTTTCAGCAAAATTAGTAAAAACATGAATAAATTCTTCACCCACAATTTTTCTTTTTGCTTCTGGATCTTCTATGCCCTTTAATTTTTCAAGAAATTGCTGTCCTGCATTAACTGCTGTAAAATTAATTTTAAAATTTTCTTTAAACATTTCTTCTACTTCTTTTTCTTCATTTAATCGTAACAAACCATTATCTACAAAGATACATTTCAGTCTATTTCCAATTGCTTTATCAATAAGTAATGCTACTACTGTGGAATCTATTCCACCACTAACACCACATAGTACATTTCCTTCAATTTTAGAAATTTTTTCTACTGCTGTATCAATAAAACCTTCCATTGTCCAATCTTGTTTTGCATTACATACTTTTAGAACAAAATTTTTGAGAATTTCAGTGCCTTGTTCTGTATGAATAACTTCAGGATGAAATTGTATTCCGTAAACTGATTTTTCATCAGATGCTATTGCTGCTGCTTTTGCACCTTCTGTATGGCCAATTATTTTAAACCCTGATGGAATTTCTTCAGCCTCATCACCATGACTCATCCATGCTCTAACTGATTCACCTATTCCATTTAGTAAATCACTATCATTGTCTATTGTTAATAGTGATGAACCATATTCTTTGTTTGCTCTTTTCACCTTTCCTCCAAATTTATTTACAATTAATTGATGTCCATAACAAATTCCTAATAATGGTAAATCCATTTCAAAAATTTTACTTTCTGGAAGAGGAGCTTCTGAATTATAAACACTAGATGGACCTCCAGAAAAAATTATTCCCTTAGGATTATGTTTTTGTATTTCTTCATAACTAATATCATATGGTACAAGCTCTGCAAAAACAGAAAATTCTCTAATTCTTCTACAAATTAAATGACTATACTGTGAACCAAAGTCTAAAACTAAAATTTTATCCATATTATCACTTACTAATATTTTCCAACATCCTTGTTAGTGACCACCCTGCTGTATTGATTAATTCAGTCACTCTTTCTTTTTGTCTGTAATTTTTAATTATAATTTCTCTAATGTCTGTTCCATTTTTATTTATGATATAATCTATAATTGATTCTTTTTGGATTTTTCCATTTTCTGCTTCAGTAAAATCCTTTTTCTTCATTTCTCCAATTATTCTATCTAAAAAGAATGATTTGAAGGGTGGAGTATCTGCATTAATTATAACTTGTTTATCTAAAATTATTGAAACTTGATCTGGTGTAACATATGCATTAGCAATTATTTTTCCATCATTTCCTCTTTTAATGGGAATTGAACTTTCCACATGTTTTGGTTCGATGTGCTCTAATTCTTCATTATTTTCCACCATTTTAGATTCATTTTTTATTTCTAATTGAGATGCCTTTGTAAAACTAGAATCCTTTAGGAATCCATCTAATAATGTGATATTTTTTTCTAACATTTCTATGCCTTCTTGATGCTTGTCTATTTGCTGTAGCATATTTTCTCTCAAAGCAACTATTTCTTTTACTTGCTCCTCTGAAAATTTCATAATTTAATAAATCAGTAATGGGTATTAAATGCATTCTAGGTAATTATGATATCTAGATCTTTGTATGGTATTTTTCTAAATCCTTCAATAGGTTTTGATGTGGTAAATAATTCTGATTTTGTGATCGTTGATAGCCAAATTAAAAGATCTCTTCCTATTTCTAACTTTTTTAACTTTGTTTCCCTGTCTGATTTTTTTGTATTAGAAAATTTACCAATTTGATTTCCAAAATCCATACCAAATAAAATAATTTTTTTTGCGTTAAAATAACTTGCTAAGAAAACTCCTCTATCTCCATCAGTAAAACCTCCAAAATTTTGAACTTTATTAAATGGATTTGTTTGAGTTGTTCCAATACAATTTTTCATTTTTTTTACCATCTGTAACTTTTCAATATTGTCACCATGTGCATGTATTACAAATATTGATTTTGTTTTTGATATTTTTTTAATTGCATCTTCATTTCCATCTAAATCAGTTACAATGATATCTGGAATAATTCCATTATCGACTAATGGTTTTAATGAACTATCAGCTGCAATTTTTATAGATTTTTCTAACTTTTTTAATTTTGGAATAGCAATTGATAACGATGGTCCAGAACCTATAACAAAAATTGTTTTACCTTCGATTATTTTTTTTATTTTTTCAATGGTATCTGTTTTTTTTAAAATTGAATCTAAAATTAGAGCTGATTCCTTATCTTTTTTTTCACTATAGTTTAACTCCTTTAAAATAGAAAAATATCTTTTTTTCCAACCTGAAATCATCATATAACTCAAATTGTATGAGGTTTTGATAAACTATATGGCAAAAATTGCAAATATTTCTGTTGGTGGAAGAAACCCTGTTAGGATTATGGGTATTTTGAATACTAGTCCAGAATCATTTTACAAAAAATCAATTAATACTACTCGTATGAAAATCAAAAATGCAGTTATTCAAATGGAAAATGAAGGTGCAGACTTTATTGATGTGGGAGGAATGTCTACTGCACCATATTTGTCTACTAATGTATCTGAAAAAGTAGAATCTAATAGAATTCTTAATGCAATTAAAATTATTCAAGACAATACTAATCTTCCAATATCTGTTGATACATGTAGATCTAGTGTAGCTAAAAATGCTTTAGAGAATGATGTTGAAATAATTAATGATATTTCGGGATTAAAATATGATAAAAAAATGAAAGATGTAATATCTAAATTTCAACCTTCAGTAATTTTATGTGCATATGACTCTAAAACAATATCTGGAGTAACAATGGTAAATACAACAAAAAGACTTCTTGCAGATAGCTTAAAAATTGTTAAAAAATCAAATATTTCAGATAAAAAAATTATATTGGATCCTGCTATTGGATTTTTTAGAAAAACAGGACAAGGTAAATTTTTTACAAAAACTAAAACTGATTGGGTAGAAAGAGATCTAGCTGTCATTAAAAATTTAAATTCTATTAAAATGAATTATCCTATTTTAATATCAGTTTCAAATAAATCTATTATTGGTAATCTTTTAGAAAAAGAAAATCCTTCTGATCGATTATTTGGATCTATAACTGCTGAAGCAATATGTGTTTTAAATGGAGCCAATATTATTCGTACGCATAATGTTATGGCTACTAAAGATGCTGTTACGATTGCTTCAAAATTATTAAAAAAACACAAACGCTTATAATCAATTTTTAACTTTTGTAACAAGGTTTCATTGGAATTTAAAGAAGGATTAACATTTGACGACGTTCTTCTTGTTCCCAAATATTCAGATATAACAAGTAGGAGCCAAACTGATCTGAAAACTCAATTATCTCGAAATATTTCTATAAACATACCTTTTGTGAGTGCAAATATGGATACTGTTACTGAATCATCTATGGCAGTAGCTATTGCACGTGCAGGTGGAATAGGAATAATTCATAGATTTTTAACAATTCAAGAACAAGCAAATGAAGTTCTTAAAGTAAAACGATCTGGAAGTGTAATGATTGAAAATCCTTATTCTATAACTGCTGATAAAACAATTGAGGACGCATTAGATTATGCTGAAAATAAAGATATTTCTGGATTATTGGTAGTTGATAATACTTCAAAGTTAATTGGAATTGTAACTGAAAGAGATTTACTCTTTGCAAATTCTAAAAATCTTATTCAAGATGTAATGACAAAAGATGTTGTTACTGCAAAATATGGCGTATCTATTGATGAGGCAAAAGATCTTCTACATAAACATAGAATTGAAAAATTACCTTTAGTTGATGAATCTGGATTTGTAAAAGGTTTGATTACAAGTAAGGATATAACAAATAATGCTAATTTTCCAAATGCATCCAAAGATAGTAAAGGTCGTCCTCTTGTTGGAGCTGCAGTTGGAGTTAAAGGTGACTTTTTAGAAAGAAGTGAATCTCTTTTAGAAGCAGGTACTGATACTCTAGTTGTTGATATTGCTCATGGTCATAGTGAAAATGCAATTAGTACTGTAAAACATATCAAAAAAGCATTTCCTGATTGTGAATTAATTGCAGGAAATATTGCAACTGCTCAAGGTGCTGAAGATTTAATGAAAGCTGGAGTTGACGCAGTAAAAGTTGGTGTGGGTTCAGGTTCAATTTGTATTACTAGAGTAATTACTGGTTCAGGTGTTCCTCAATTAACTGCAGTAATGGATTGTGCAAAAATAGGACGTGATTATGGTATTCCGATTATTTCTGATGGTGGAACTAGAAATTCAGGTGATGCTACAAAAGCATTAGCAGCTGGTGCTTCAACTGTTATGGTTGGAAGTATGTTGGGAGGAACTGATGAATCCCCTGGAACTGTATTGACAAAGAATGGAAAACGTTTCAAAGTATATCGTGGAATGGCTTCTCTTGCAGCATCTATAGGAAGAAAATCTAAAGAAACTGGTTCTGCATCTTTTGATGATGATCTTAATGATTATGTTGCAGAAGGTGTTGAGGCAATGGTTCCATACAAAGGAACTGTTGTAGATATTCTAAAACAACTTACAGGTGGAGTTCGTTCGGGTTTAAGTTATTGTGGTGCACATACAATTACTCAAATGCAAACAAATGCTGAATTTATAAAAATGTCCAGAGCTGGATTTGCTGAAAGTCAGCCTCATGATGTATCTTTGATGTAGATAATTTTTTAAGCAGTATCTAAAGTCATTTTATTATGTTAGCAACTCGAACTATAATTGGCATAGTTGTTGGTAGTATAATTATTGGACTGGGTGGTTTTTCGTTAGTTAATACTTTAGCACCAACAATTTCTATGAATGAAAATTTTGTTATAGGTTCTGGTGATTCAGCCTCTTTTTCAATTCCTGCACCAAAAGATGCACCACAATATATGATGATTGTTGGAGATGCTTTTGATGTTAAATTAACTAGTCCTGGTGAAGGATTAAACATTTCAAATACTTCTTACAAAAAAGAATTGATTTTAGATTGGGTTCATACTGAAGATGGTCAAACAATAATTGTAATTCAAAATACCGGTGCTAGTGAATTAGAAATTACAGCTAATACTAATCAGACACCTGATCCATTTGGAATCACATTTGATTTTATGGTAATTACATCTGGAGTAATTATTCTTGGATTTAGTTTGGGTTTTACGTTAAGAAAACCAAAAGGCTTCTAGCTTAGTTTTGCAGAAGGGTATGAACCTAAAATTTTGAGGAAAAGCGTTTCTTCTTTAATTTTATTTAACATTTCTAAAACCTTCATATCTTTTTGGTGCCCTTCAAAATCTACATAGAAATTATATTCCCATGTATTTGTTTTTGTAGGTCTTGATTCTATTTTTGTTAAATTAATATTATTTTTATTAAAATTTTCTATGATTCTATACAATGATCCTGGTTCGTGCTTTATTGAAAAAATAATTGAAGTTTTATCATTACCAGTTTCTGAAACCTCATTTTTAGATAATATCAAAAATCTAGTATAGTTATTGAGATTATTTGCAATATTTTCAGCAATTATGGGCATATTGTAAATTGATGCAGCTGCTTTACTGGCAATACATGCATATTTTTTTTTGTTTAATTCTTGGATAATTTTTACACTTCCTGCTGTATCATAAGTGGGAATTGTTTTCATAGTATTTTTTTCAATAAAATTTCTACATTGACCTAATGCTTGTGGATGTGAATACACTGTATCAATTTCTTCTATTTTGCCAAATCCAATTAAACAATGTTCTATTCTGTGATATGTTTCTCCAATTACATTTAGATTTGTTGAATATAATAAATCATAACTTTCTCCTACACTTCCTTCTAGTGAATTTTCTACAGGTAAAATTGAAAATTCGGTAATATCGTTAAATGTATTTTCTAAAATTTCTGCAAATGTTGCAAGTGGAATTGTTTTGATATCACTTTTGAAAAAAGATTTTGCTGCGGCTTCACTATATGCACCTCGTTCACCTTGGAACGAAACATTTATCATTTTTTTATTCTCTCAAATGTATAAAGTCACTTTTGCCAAAATTTGAAGAAAGTTTTCTTTCATCAATCCATGAACAATCTGTACATTTAATCGCATCGCGCATTGTAACAACTTTTCCACCACACTTTCTACATTTTGTAAATATAATTCCTAATTCTGGTTCATCCATAATTGCATGAATTGTTCCATTAAGATGTGCAATAATTTTCAATGCTGCTATATCGTTAACCAGTGCTACATTTCTTATTCTCATATTTCGTGTAGCACAAATACATTCTACTTTTGATGTAGTTGGTTTTCCATTAATGTAATCAATTGTAATTGCAACCATGGATGACATTACTGCTGCCACTGTTCCAATTATGATATCTCCTACTTTTGGAATTGATAGAAGTTTCGGGTGATTGACATTTGCTATTCTTGTTTCGTTATCCATATCTTTTTCTCCCATTGTGGATGATCTGACCATATCGCCATCATCAAAAGTATTGTAGCCAGCCTCATATTCCTCAATAGATGCTATTTTATCTCCTGGAAATACTGAATTACCTGACATAATCTAATTTTTGTTGTTATGATTATAATTGTTTATGGTAGAAAAGATTCTGATAAATCATATATCTGTACAATCTAAAAAGAAGTCATGAGGGCATTAGTATATGATGAATACGCTAGTAATGATGATTTTTCTAAAATTTTAAAAATTAAAAATCTACCAGAGCCTGAACCACGATCTAACGAAGTTGTTTTCAAAGTAATATCTGCAGGATTAAACTATGATGATATTTGGGGTATGCGAGGTAAACCTTTAGCAATACCATTACCTCATATTTCTGGAACAGATGCTGCAGGAGAAGTTATTGCAGTGGGTTCTGATGTAAAAAATATCAAAGTCGGAGATAGAGTAGTTTCCCATGGAAACATGTCATGCAGAGTTTGTAAAGCATGTACTGATGGTAGAGAATTTGATTGTAAAAAAAGAACAATTTGGGGTTTTGAAACTGGACCTCTTTGGGGTGGATATTGTGAATTTACTCATCTTCCAGAAGTTAATGTACTTAAAATTCCAGAAGGTGTATCATATGATGATGCAGCAGCTGCATCAATGACATTACTAACTTCATGGCACATGCTAGTTGGTAGAGCAAAAATTCAACCTGGACAATTAGTATTGATAATGGGTGGAAGTTCTGGAATTGGAACTTTTGGAATTCAAATTGCAAAATTATTTGGTTGCACAGTAATTGCAACTGCAAGCCCTGACAAACTAGACAAATGTTTAGAACTTGGAGCTGACTTTGCAGTTGATCATAGAAAAGATGATTGGCACAAAGAAGTCAGAGCAATTGCAAAAAAAATTCCAAAACCTCACGGTTATGTACCTGGTGTTGATGTAATTTTTGAACATATTGGTGGTTCACATTGGAATAAAGAACTGATCTTGTTAAATTATGGTGGAACTATTGTTACAACTGGTGCTACAACTGGATATGATGCTAAAACTGATTTGCGACATATTTTCTTTAAAGGAATTAACATTTTAGGCTCAACTCAAGGAACTAGATCTGAATTAGAAGAGGGTTTCTATTGGATGTCAAAAGGTAAAATAAAATCTGTTATCGATTCTGTATATTCTTTAGATGATGCAGTTAAGGCTCATAATAAAATGCTAAATGGTAAAGGACTTTTTGGTAAAATTTTGATTAAACCTAATTCTGATTAGTTATGACTGATCCTAAAATAAATTCAATTTTGGATGAAGCTATTTTTCAAGGAATTCACTGCAAAGTTAAAGCAAAAATATCAAAATCATTTGAAAATTTATCTAATAATGCTAGATTTCAAAATTTAATATATTAACTATAACCAATGTGGAATTTCTAAATATTCATCAATATTCTCTTTTCGTAAAACTTTGAGAAGTGCATTTGCTTGAGGTGTTGACAATACTGGTTTATCAAATTGATTATCTGTAGAAATTCTTGGGCATGCAACTTGAATGAATGCATCAATCCCTCTTAGATTGTTTAATCGCTCATTTGTGATATCTGTTAAAGCAAATAATTGAACCTTTTTCCCTTCCTTTTCTAATTCTTTTTTAAATTTTAATCCAAATACTTTTGATAACTGTCCCTCCTTTAATCCAATAATTATTCCAAATGAGTTTGCTTCTGCTGCTTTGTATATTGCAAGTGTTGCTTTCTTTTTTAGTGTACGTGCAAATTCTGTTACTTCTCTTACTTCATTAAAATATGGATCTAAAACAAATGTTGGTAAATTTGTTGATAATGCAATCCCTGCTGCATGAAAATTACTTTGACCTAAAAATACGTAGGCATCCACTTCTTTTTTTAATTCTGTTGCGGGATAAAATTCACAACCAAATACCTGACCATCATTTAATTGCCCTTTACCTTTTCCAATTTTAACATTAATTCCATTTTTTGTTAAAATTTTTTCGACTTTATCCATTTGATGTAAATGTTGGCTATCTGTAACCAGTGAAATTAATTTTCCTTTTAGTATTTTTGTACATTTTTCTGCAACACTATCAAATCCAACATCATCAAAAGCATCAATTAAAACTAAATTTTTTTCTAATGATTCTGTATTAATCGTATGCCCAATATTAAATTGAATTTCTGCTCCTAATATTTTTGATCCAGTTGTATTCAAATCACAAGTTCCCCATGTTGTATCTGCTAAAACATATGCTGGTATCTCATATTTTGTTGTAATTTTAATTGCCATATCCTGAACTTGTGGTAACATACCGTCTGGACCATTTAATGAAACTGATGCTGGCTTCTTTTCTTCTATTTCTTTGAAAATTCTTGCTTCATCAATTATTATCAATTTAGCTTCGAATACTGTGTTATTAATTTAAACCAACTGTAATTTACAACAACTAAAAATGTCTGAACTAATTAGATAAATCATGAATAAGGAATCTGTTCTAAATATTGGATTTGATGATACTGACTCTCCTACTGGAATGTGTACCACATTTCTAGCCTACAAAATTGTTGATTTACTCCAAAAACAAAAAACGGAATTCCTTGATTTTCCAAAATTAATTAGATTTAATCCCAATATTCCATGGAAAACTCGAGGAAATGGTGCTGTTTCATTAAAAATCAAGACTAAAAATTCTTCTAAAATAAAAAATCAAATTAAAAATTTAGTTTCAAAATACTCAGATATTAAAAATGGGGCAAATCCTGGATTGGTATTTTTTGAAAGTAATTCCATTCCATCTGAATTTACAAAATTTAGTAATTTAGCTTTATGGCAATTAATTAATAGAAATAATGCTAAAAAATTTGCTAAAAAAAATAAACTTGATTTTTTTTATGAAGGAAATGGTCAAGGATTAGTTGGAGCAATTAGTGCGATTGGATATGATTTTCATGATCATACGTTAGAGTTGTTAAGTTATAGGAAAAAAAGAAAATTTGGAAAAGAAAGAAAAATTTCAGTAGATAGTGTTAAGGAAATGCAAGAAAAAACTTTTCCATATACGTTCAATAGTTTTGATACAAAAAAGGGTCGAGTTTTAATTACTCCTCATGGACCTGATCCAGTTTTTTATGGAGTGAGAGGAGAAAATGTAGATTCTTTAGTTAATGCAACTAAAATTCTAAAAAGTAATGAAAAATTAGATGGATATATGATTTTTAAATCCAATCAGGGAACTGGTGATCATTTAAAAAATGAATTAAATTTTGAAACAATGAAACCGTATGCTTCTGGAACATTAAGTGGAATTGTATCTAATATTCCAAAAATAGTAAAAGGTGGACATGTTTTTTTTACTATTATTTCTAAAAATCATGAATTTTGGTGTGCTGTGTATAAGGAAACAGGAATTTCTACCATTGCTTCTAATCTAATAATTGGTGATGAGATTTCAATTGGTGGAGGAGTTAGAAAGGCTTCTAAAAATTTTCCACGAATAATTAATCTTGAATTTATTGAAATTATCCACCTTGAAAAAAATCTCTCAAAATCTAATCCAACGTGCAAAAAATGTAGTAAAAAAATGAAGTCAAAAGGTCAGAATCAGGGATTTCAATGTATTAGATGTGGAAAAAAGAGTTCTAACAAAATAACTGTGGAAATTCCAAGAAAAGTCAAAAAACAACTGTATATTCCTAAAATTTCTGCTCATAGACACCTTACAAGACCTCTACAGCGAACAGGAATTATTAACAAAACTTCAAAATTTGATGAATCTCTTTCTTGGTTTTGTGTTTATAGAAACTAAATAGCGGGGAGTAGATTTGAACTACTGAACTGCGGGTTATGAGCCCGCCGGGATGACCTGGCTTCCCCACCCCGCTGAAACTAAATAAAGTTCAACGGTATATACGCTTTATCAAATCTTTGAAAGTAATTAATAGGATTTGAAAAGATTATTTTCTAATGAATAAAAAAATTCAAATTATTGCAATAACAGGTGCTATAATATTTTCAATATTTGTTTTAACTTCTCCAGACAATGAAACATCAATTCCATTACCTCAACCAAATTCATATTCTGAAAATAACTCTGTAATTATTTTAGCTGAAAATCTTGATAAACCTCGTGCTATTGCTGTTTCTGATAACAGGATTTTTGTTACAGAAAAAGATGGATACATCAGAGTAATTGAAAATAATACTTTATTGGAATCTCCATTAGCTACATTCCGTACTGTAAATGTATTTGATGGTGGATTGTTAGGAATTACAGTTCATCCAAATTTTTCAAATAATCATCTTTTGTATGTTTTTTTGACATATGAGGAAAATGGAAGTTTATGGAATAAAATTTTACAAATTACTGAAGAAGAAAATAAATTAAAAGATGTTAAAATAATATTAGATAAAATTCCTGGCTCCTCTTTTACTAATGGTGGTTTTCTAAAATTTGGACCTGATAAAAAATTATATGTTGGTACGGGTACAGTTTCAGATGAATCCCATTTACCACAAGATATCAATTCATTATCTGGTAAAATTTTGAGATTAAATGATGATGGTACTATTCCAAGTGATAACCCATTTCCAAATTCATATGTTTACTCTTTAGGCCATAGACATCCACAAGGAATGACTTGGGATGATAGTGGTAATTTGTTTGTTGCAGAATTTGGACCTGAAAAAAATGATGAAATTAATTTAATTAAAGCCGGAAAAAACTATGGGTGGCCTGAACAAGAATGTTCTGGAAACATTGATTTTGAAAATGCACTTCTTTGTTATGACCCAAGTATAGAGCCTGGTGGAATTTTATTTTATTCTGGTGATAAGATTGATTTTGAATCTAAATTTATAATGGCATCAATGAGAGCCTCTAATCTTTATCAAGTTGATTTTGAAGAAGGATTGAGTTCACAAAAATCAATTTTAAGTGGAAATGGTAGAATTCGTGATGTGGTAGAAGGTTCTGATGGAAGTCTCTATGTAATTACTTCAAATACTGATGGAAAAGGTTTTCCGGATGGATTGGATGATAGATTATTGAGGATATTGAACTAAAATGCCTGATTCATCTATTTCCAAATTTTTTGAAAAATCTCGAAAAGAAAGATTGAACATAATTGCAAATTTTGCAAATCTTTCTAAAAATGAATTAGATATTTTAGAAAATCCTGAGGGGGGACTTTCTTTTGGGAAAGCAGATAAAATGATAGAAAATGCAATTGGAACTTTTTCACTACCTTTGGGTGTTGCAACAAATTTTAAAATTAATGGTAAAGATTATGTGGTTCCAATGGTCATTGAAGAACCTTCAGTAATTGCAGCAGCATCAAAAGGTGCTAAAATTGCACGAATTAAAGGTGGATTTGAAGTAAATGCTGATAAATCATACAGTATAGGTCAAATTCAAATTTTAAATGTTGATGCAAATTCTGTTATTAAAAAAATTCAAGATTCTACTTCTGAAATTTTAGAATTAGCAAACTCAAAAAGTAATACTCTGTCTAAAATGAATAAAGGTGCAAAAGAAATTTCATGTAAGGAAATTGATACACCATCCGGCACTATGTTAATTGTAGAGTTATTGATTGATGTAGGTGATGCAATGGGTGCAAATGTTACAAACACTATGTGTGAAGCAGTTTCTCCTCTTATTGAAAAAATTACTGGAGGGAGAGCATTACTTAGAATTTTATCAAATTATTCTACTAGACGCATGGTAAAAGCAAAAGCTATTTTTGAAAAAGAATCTGTGGGTGGTGAAGATGTAGTTGATAATATTGTATTGGCATTTGAATTTGCAGATAATGATGTTTATCGTGCAGTTACTCATAACAAAGGAATTATGAATGGAATCGTATCTGTTGCTAATGCAGTAGGTCAAGATAGTAGAGCTATTGAGGCTGCTGCAAATGCATATGCTGCAATTTCAGGACAATACCGTTCACTAAGCAAATGGAGTAAAGATGGTGATGGAAATTTGGTTGGAATTTTGGAAATTCCTCTCTCAGTTGGAATTGTTGGTGGAATTGTCAATGTACACCCTGTAGCTAAGGTTTGTGCAAAAATACTCAATGTTGCATCTGCACAAGAACTTGCGTGTGTAATGACTGCTACAGGATTAGCCCAAAATTATAGTGCAATTAGAGCTCTTTCTACTGAAGGAATTCAAAAAGGCCATATGCGATTACATGCACGAAATCTAGCAGCAGCAGCCGGAGCTAATACTGATCAAATCGATGAAGTAGTTGAAAAAATGATTAATAATAATACAATTTCATTAGATAGTGCTAAGGAAATTTTACAAAATTTTTGAATAATTATAATTCCTTTAATGTTTTGAGCAATAATTCATCATGCCAAATTTTGTGTTCTGGATAACAATTTAACATTTTTCCATTAGATATTTCATAAAATTCCCAATTTTTACACTCATTATCATATTCATAAGGATGAGTATTTTCATATTCCCAATTAAATCCATTTGTAATTTCGGGTTCTGGATAATTATGACCTCTAATTAATGTAATTTCATTTTTTTCATAATCAACAGTAATTTCTGCATATAATGCGTTTGGATATAGATAAATTACATTTGGATGAGATGTGATTGCATTAAACATATTTTTTGTAACATATTCATTGTGTAAAATTATTATTTTATTATATTCTGATATTAAATTTGGATTTTTATCTAATTCTATATCTGTTATAGAATCATATCCTAATAACTCTAAAACTTGAACTGCAGTTGCACTAGAACTATAATCTAATTCTTCTACTGATACAATTTTTGTTGTTGTGCAAGTGTCACACCATTGTTTATAAAAATCATAAAATCCATTTGTTGAATATGCACTAGCAGTAAATACTGGTATTATTACAAGTGGTTTATTTTGTTCATCAGAAATTTTTATTTCAGAAAAACTACTCCCCAAGTTTGGTTTTAATTTAAACAATCCTTTTTTGGTAATTAGTTTATCATAAACGACTGTTAGATCATCTACGGTTGAAAATACATTGAATATATTAGAACTTTCATATTTTATCATGTCTTTACCATTTATTTTATAAATTTCATATAGAGTTGTTTTATCATTAATTGTTACTCGAAGATTTTCTTTTTCTTGAATGGGAATATCTTGTTTTTCTTCTTGAATTGGAATATCCTCTAATTCATTAAAAAATTGAAAATAGGCCCCAATACTAATTATTAATAATATACTAGTGGCTAAAATAACTACTTTTCCAGATTTCATATTTCAGATTTTAAAGTTAAATGTGGGCTTTATACATTATTCATAAATGTCTGAGGTAAAATTTGCTATACCTAAAGGAAGTCTAGAAGATGCAACTTTTAAGCTGTTGGAAAAATCTTGGACTAAAGTTAATAGAAAAAGTAGGACATATCGAGTTTACTTAGATGATCCAAGTATTATAGTGAAAATGTTACGTCCTCAAGAAATTCCAACTCTTGTTTCTGAGGGATTATATGATGTTGGAATTACTGGTAAGGATTGGGTTGGAGAAACTAATTCTGATGTTGAACCAATTCTTGATTTAGAGTATGGAAAAATTAGACTTGTAATTGCATTTCCTGATAAATATAATTACAAAAATCTTGATGCAATGATTGCTGATTATGGGAAAAAGAAAAAAACACTTCGTATTTCTTCTGAATATTTAACAACTGCATCTAAATTTATCAAAGGTTTAAAATCCTATCAAAAATATTATGGTAAAAAGGATCCACTAATTGTTACTCCTTGGATGCGTTTAGGAAATAATAAAGAAGTTCAAATTCATTTATCGTTTGGAGCAACTGAAGCAAAACCCCCAGAAGATGTTGATGCAATTATGGATGTCACTGAAACTGGAACAACTTTAAAACAAAATAAATTAAAAATTGTTGATGAAGTTTTAACTTCAACTGCACACCTAATTGTAAATAAAAAAGCATTAAAGGATCCTAAAAAACGAGAAAAAATATTTGATATTATTACACTAATGAGAGGCGCAGTCAACGGGAGAAAGTATTTACACATTTATCTTAATGTTGAAGAAAAAAATCTGAAAAAACTTTTGAAACAAATGCCGTCTTTGAAAAGACCTACAATAAGTCCACTTAGTGAAGATGGATGGTTCGGTGTAAATACAGTAATCAAAAAAGAAGAATTCCACAAACTCATTCCTAAACTGAGAAAAATTGCACAAGGACTTGTAGTTCATGAACCCCGTCAAATATTAGAACTAGAAGAAATTAAACGCGACGAAGAAAATTGATGAAAATCCATAAAGTAACAAAAATTGAACAATTTGTTACCAAAATTCTTCCAAAACAGCCTCAAAAAAACAAGTCTATTGTTGAATCTATTTTAAAGAATGTTCAAAAAAATGGTGATTCCGCAGTAAAAAAATATGAGAAAAAATTTACTGGTTCAAATGTTTCTTCTTTACGTGTATCTAAGACAGAGATTAAAAATGCATATTCCAAAGTTTCAAAAAATGAAATAACGGCAATACGTCTTGCAAAAACTAGGGTTGAAAAAACAGAATCTACAATTAATAATATCTTCAAAAACAAAAAAATCAATCATGATGGAATTCAGATAATTAAGAAATTTATTCCAATTCAAAGTACTGGTTGTTATATTCCTGGTGGTTTGGCAAGATATCCAAGTTCAGTAATTATGTCTGTAATTCCTGCAAAAGTTGCAGGTGTAAAACGAATTGTTGTTGTATCTCCTCCTAATTCTAACGGAAAAATTGATCCATTAACAATTGTAGCTGCAGATATCTGTGGTGCAACTGAGATTTACAAAACTGGTGGTGTTCAAGCAATTGCTGCTTTATCCTATGGTACAAAATCAATTTTAAAAGTTGATAAAATTGTTGGACCTGGTGGAGCATTTGTAACTTCAGCAAAATCATTAGTTAGTGATACAACTGGAATTGATATGCTTGCTGGACCAACAGAGTTGGGAATTATTGCAGATAGTTCTACTAATCCCGAATTTATAGCACTTGACTTAATCTCTCAATCTGAACACAGTAGTGATACGTTTTGTTATTTGATTACTAATTCAGAAAAAACTGCAAAACTTGTTAATCAAATCATTTCAAAATTATTGCCCACAATTCAAAGAAAAGAATTAGTTAAATCTAGTTTATCCAAAAATGGATTTATTGCAGTATGTAAAAACAATACAGATATGATTAATTTGGCAAATTCTCTTGCTCCTGAACACTTACAAATTATGACAAAAAATTCCAAGTCAATTTCATCAAAAATTACTTCAGCTGGATTAATTTTACTTGGAAATTACTCTCCATCTTCTGCTAGTGATTATATTTTAGGCTCAAATCACATACTACCAACCAATGGATTTGGAAAAATTAGAGGTTCTCTCTCAGTAATGGATTTTATAAAAATAAACACTGAAGTTTTAGCCTCTAAATCTTCTTTATCTAAAATTTCAAAACATCTTGATACATTAACTACATCTGAAGGATTACCAAATCACTATGAAGCAGTTAGAGGTAGGTTGTAATGAAAAAAAATTGGTTTGATTCAAAAGTTAAAGAATTTTCTTCCATTGGTGGATATCAAAAACCTCAATTAAATGAAAATTCTCTTAAATTAGATTCAAATGAAAATTATGTTCTTTCTAAACAATTTCAAAATGATATTGTATCTGCAGCTAGAAAAAATTCTGATGTTAGAGAATATCCTCTTGGTGGAGTCGAAAGATTAATTCAAATGATTTCTAAATTTATTAAAATTCCTACATCCATGATTGGTATTGGAAATGGTTCTGATCAAATTTTAGATTTAATTTTATCTAATTTTGCATCAAAACAAACTAAAGTTCTTACATCAAATCCTACTTTTGGTTTTTTTGAGGAGAGATGTAAATTGTATTCAATCCCATTAATTGCAATTCCATTTTCTGATGATATGAAATTAGATATTAAACAATTTATTAAAGAATCAAAAAATGCAGATATTTTATATCTTGATTCTCCAAACAATCCAACTGGATTTCAATTTTCAAAAAAAGACTTACAAAAACTAATCAAATCTTTTGATGGTCTGATAATTATTGATGAAGCTTATGGTGAATTTTCTGATTATTCTCTTTCTAGTCTTGTAAAAACACAAAGTAATCTGATTGTAGTTAGAACTTTATCAAAATCATTTGGAATGGCAGGTCTTCGTTTAGGTTATTTTGTTGCAAATAAAAAATTCACAGATGCATTTCTTAATGTTTTACAATATCCGTATCCTCTAAGCACCATTACTATTGAATCTGGAATTTTAGCCTTAGAAAAAGTCAATTTAATGGAAAATGCAATAAAAATAATTAAAATTGAAAGACAAAGAATTATTGAAACATTAAAAAAATTTGATACTTTTGAAGTCTTTGATTCGCAGGCTAATTTTGTATTATTTGACGCTCATAGCTCTTACAAACGAGTATATTCAGCACTTACAGAACAAGGAATCTCAATTAGAAAATTGGGTAAGATAGGAAATCATGAAGGATGTTTGAGGGTAACAATTGGAACAAAAGAAATGAATTCAAAATTTTTACTGGCTATCCGTGATCTATTAGGATGACTTTAAAACAGAAATCAGAAGGAATCTATCTTGATGATTCATTTGATGATGTTATGTTTGATAGTTTAATTTTTGATTGTGATGGTGTATTAATTGATATCACAAAATCATATGATCAAACAATTATTACAACTACAAAATATGTTTTAGAAACTTTAGCGAAAATTACTGATTCTATTGATATAAATTTTAAAATTATTGATGGATTCAAATCTACTGGAGGTTTTAATGATGAAGTTGATTTGACTTATGCTGCAATTCTTTCAATTATTGCAGCAAAAAAATTAAAAAAAGATCAAACTGAATTTATCTTTGATGTAATAAAAAATTCTGATTCAACTGGTATAAAATCAGTCGAAAATTTTCTGAAAAAACAAATTGATGTTTCTGAAATTATTGATCAATTATCTTATCCTAGTTCTCATAAAGAAAATATTTTGTATCAAACATTTGATCAATTATTTTATGGACCTGAACTTTATTTAAAATTATTTCAAAATCCATCAAAATTTTCTGAACCTGGTTTAATTGAAAATGATGATGTAATTTTTAATGATAATTTATCTGAGACATTACAGAAAAAATTTGGTAAACAAATTTCTATGGTGACTGGAAGAGGAAAAGAATCTGTTAGATATTCATTAAAACATTTACTAGAAAAATTTGATCTAAAAAATTCAGTATTTTTAGAAGATGAATCAAGAGATCTTGCAAAACCAAATCCTCAGGCACTGATCAATTCTATTAGTGGTATGAATAGTAAATCTTGTTTGTATGTTGGTGACTCTATGGAGGATTTTCTTATGGCTAAAAAATCTACAATTTTAGGCTATAAAACTACTTTTTGTGGAATAATTGGAACTAGTAAAAATCCACAGGAAAAATTGAAATTATTTGAACAAAATGAGGCTATTCTTGTTTTAGACTCCATTGAATTACTACCAAAGGTATTAAATTTAGAATAAATCATATCATATAATCCGTGAAAAATATGGTTCAAAGAAAAGCGTCAATTAATCGAAGTACTAAGGAAACTACTATTGCTGTATCTGTTAATCTTGATGGAATAGGTAATACTAGTATTAAAACTGGAATTAATTTTATTGATCACTTGATCACATCTTTTGGTAAACATGGAATGATGGATCTTAAAGTTACTGCAAAATCTAATGATGGAATTGAACATCACTTGATTGAAGATACTGCAATTACAATTGGTCAAGCAATTGATAAAGCATTAAGCTCTAGACGTGGTATAACAAGATTTAGTTATGCTTCAGTACCCATGGATGAATCTCTAGCTGAAGCATCAATTGATCTAATAAAACGACCATTTTCAAAATTGACTTTATCAATAAAACGAAGTAAGATTGAAAATGTTTCTAAAGAAGATTTAGAACATTTTTTCCAATCATTACTTCAAAATCTGAATAGCTGTATTCACCTTACTGTAAAGTATGGAGATAATGATCATCACAAAGTTGAATCTGCAATTAAATCTCTTGCAGTTGCATTTAGATCTGCATCATCATATGATAAAAAACAAAAAGGAATCCCAAGCACTAAAGGTTCAATGTAATGGTTAGTGTGGCAATTTTTGACTATGGTGCTGGAAATATTTTCAGTCTCAAAAATTCCCTTGAACAAGCAGGTGCTTCAGTTGATGTGATAACTTCTTTTGACAAACCTAATGTTTATTCTGGATTATTGTTACCTGGTGTAGGTAATTTTGATCCTGCAATTAAAAGCATAAATGAAAATTCAAAAACTAAATTTCATGATTTTGTTAAAGAGGATACTCCTGTTTTAGGTATATGTCTTGGAATGGAAATGTTTTTTGAAAAAAGTGAAGAGGGGATTGAAAAAGGATTTAATGTAATTGATGGTGAAATAGTGGTTTTGCCATCTACTATGAAAGTTCCTCATATGGGATGGAATAATTTGGAAATTAAAAAACCTGGAATTATTTTAGAAGACGTTACAGATGATTCCTGGGTTTATTTTGTTCACTCTTATCGTGCAAAACCAACATTTGATGATGTAATTACAGCCGAATCTGATTATGGTATTAAAGTTCCTGCAGTAGTTGAAAAAAACAATTTTTTTGGAACTCAATTTCATCCTGAAAAATCAGGAGATGTTGGAAAAATTATGATACAAAATTTTCTGAATGTGTGTAAAAAATGAAAGTAATACCTGCAATTGATCTTATGAATGGCCAAGTAGTTAGACTCTACAAAGGTGATCCTAATCAAAAAACCATATACAGTGATGATCCAATTAGTGTTGCAAAAAAATGGGAAGATGCTGGAGCGGATATGATTCATCTTGTAGATTTAGATGCTACATTGGGATTGGGTTCTAATTTTAAATTAATTAAAAAAATTGTTTCTTCAGTATCTATTCCTATAGAAATTGCAGGTGGCCTACGTTCTGAATCATTAATACTTGAAGCTCTGGATATTACTGCTAGAGTTGTAATTGGAACTTTGGCATTCAAAGAACCTGAATTATTACAAAACTTACTTACTAAACTAGGACCTGAAAAAATTGTTATTTCTGTTGATCACAAAGATGGAGTTATTGTAACGCATGGTTGGCAAAGTACTACTGATATTTCATTAATTGATTCAATGAAGGAATTTTTGCATGTTGGATTTACAGAATTTCTTTTAACCAATATTAATCGTGATGGAACTTTAGAAGGACCTGATCTAGAATTTCTTAAAGAAGCCTGTGATTTAGATAAAGCAAACGTAATTGCTAGTGGTGGAATTTCTAATATTAATGATATTCCTAGAGTGAAAGAAAAAAATGCATGGGGTGTTATTTTGGGAAAAGCACTTTATGAAAATAAAATAACTATTGAGGAGGTAAAGAAATTATCATGACCTTAACTAAAAGAATTATTCCCTGTTTAGATGTAAAAAATGGCAGAGTAGTTAAAGGATTGAATTTTGAATCCATTAAGGATGCAGGAGATCCAGTAGAGTTAGCTGCTAAATATAGTAATGATGGTGCTGATGAACTTGTATTTCTTGATATTACAGCTTCTGATGAACAACGAAAAACAATTAAAGAATTAGTTCGTAAAGTTGCTTCTGTAATTAATATTCCATTTACTGTCGGTGGTGGAGTTAAATCAATTGATGATGCTAGAAATATTTTACTTAATGGAGCTGATAAAGTCGGTGTTAATACTGCAGCAATAAAAAATCCATCCCTAATTACTGAATTAATGACATTATTTGGAAAACAATGTGTTGTAGTTGCAATTGATGCTAAAAGAAATTATGAACTTAAAAAAAATGTAAATATATTTTCAGAAGATGATAAAAAATTCTGGTTTGAAGTTTTTATTTTTGGGGGAAAACAAGGAACTGGTATTGATGTAATTACATGGGC